>ERZ791937.3-NODE-3-length-75390-cov-5.126196_pt1 | contig 75390 bp, 90 predicted proteins | sample MGYA00510124_ERZ791937 | MGnify/ENA primary metagenome ERZ791937 (study PRJEB30046, sample SAMN00993239) | human gut metagenome | study: EMG produced TPA metagenomics assembly of the A metagenome-wide association study of gut microbiota in type 2...
ACAAGAAAAAGGAATTCAATGTTCCTTGGGGCCAGAAAGAACAGCCTTACTTCCCTGAACAGGAACTCAGAGATTTCATCAATTCTGGTTTGAAACCAACAGTAGCAAACACAGACTTCATGTTATTTATGAACACTGCTCAGGAAGGTAATGTTGTATTTTGTGATCCACCTTATGAGCCAATGCCTAAGCATCAGGGGTTCACAAGCTACAGTGGCACCAGCTTTAAGTGGGGAGATCAGAAACGTCTGGTAGGTAAAGCCCTTGAGCTTAAAGCCAGAGGTGTAAGAGTGGTCATTACAAACAGTAGTGCTCCACGTTTAGTTGATCTCTACACCAAAGCTGGTTTTGACATTCACCCATTAACTGCAACTCGTAGTATCTCAGCTAAAGCTGAATCACGAGAAGTAGTCAAAGATATCATTGCTGTTCTGAAACCATGATCATCAGTTCAACCTTTAACATCTGTCCAATATGTGGGATCGAACGTAGTAAACGTGTGCATTCTAAATGCTCTAAGATCCTTCAAAAACGTGCTCAGAATCCTGCTGTGCAAGCTGAGTATGCAACCATTCGTAGAAATGCCCGAGGCTATGACAGAAATGAGGTAGTGCATACTAACCGCATTAGTCGTATCAGGGCTGCAACTCACAGGATTGCCTCTCTATGACAGACAAAATTCCAGCTGAGATAACTATCTTTTTCAGAAACAATGGCTCACTCACTTTCCGTGCAAATAAACTTGTGGAAAGTCCCAGTGCCTTTCACTTTGGAAAGATAATCGTACCTTTCGCCTTTATCAAAGATACTGCGGTAAAGGATCCTGACAACCTTTTAGGTTTAACAGGATAATAAAAAAGCCCCCATTTGGGGGCTTATTCATGCTGGTAGTTATTAACCACCAGCTTCAGTAACAGTCACTACGCAGGTAGTGGACTGGATCTCTTTACCAGCTGCGTCGTAGACTTCAGCATGGTAAGAGCCGGCCATATCCAGAGTAGCTGCACCCAGATTAAGGGTAGAACTACCCAAGGTCTGGACAGCAGAGCCACCTTTAAACCAGGTAACGCTATACGGTGCAACACCGCCAGTAGCGACTACCGAGAGTTCCAGAACAGCACCTTCAACCACAGTTTTGGTAGCAGCCAGATCAGTAGTCAGACTCAGAGCTGCTGGCTTGGTATAAGCAGCACCAGTGATATCTTTAGCTTGAGCAGCAGCTACATCAGCAGGCACTTTAGCCATACCACCCATTTTCAGGGGGATAAAATCATAGCCTTGTGCCAGCACATCATCGGTAGTGATAACACCAGCACCGATAGAGATAGAGGGGACTTTAGACATAGGTGTTTCCTCTTCATGAAAAGTCTAGTTAATGTACATCATTCTACTGGTTTATACGAAATAAACCAACTTAGTATTACTTGCCTGATTGGATGGCGTCGTAGGCTTTTTCACAGGTGGATCCAGCACTACTGGCTTTGTCGGCGTAGTCAGCCAACTGTCTGTTTCGTTCGAGAGATTTTTCGAGCACGTTGGCAAGCAGATCGAGGGCTTCTCTGGCTGTCTTGCCTCTTTGGGAAGTGCCGGAATCTTCGGAGCTGGTGTCGGCAAGTAAACGGTTGATCCGTTGCTGCAACCTACCAATAGAAGCATTGGCACTATCAGCGTCAGAGCGAGCTTGTGCGAGGTCTTTAGCCCCTTGCTGTGCGATTGCATCAACATTGTTTTGGTACTCCCATTCTTTGACTCTGGCCTCCTGAGTAGCTTTGGCAGAAGCATCACTATACTCCTGTTCTAAACCAGAATACTTAGCAGACCAGTGATTATCAGTTACAACATAGGTTAAGTAACAAGCCCCGGCAAGTAAAGCCAGGGCCAGAACAGATCCTAATAAAACAGCATACTGTTTAATTAGATCCTTTATCATTAGGCTTCTCCTGAGAAACCAGACGAGCAACTATAGCTGAGATCCCCAGGAAAGTTGTTAGTCCAGCAAGAGCATGTGGAGGCAGTGAATCTTTGAACTCCTGTGGGAAATATCCCCAAATTTCAGGAAGTGCAACGATCACTACCATAATATGAATAGAATACCACTTCCATGCTGACTTCCAGTTTTCTACAAGTTTCATGCTGCGGCTACTCCCAGTTTAATTGCTTCATCGCCTGACTTGCCATCCCAAAGAGCAAGGTTAGCAGCACGACGACGTACCAGACCTTTCATGACTTTACCATTAGCCATACGGAATTGAGGAATGCGTTTACGCATCTCAACTTTATTACCCGATGCTACAAAGTCATCAAAGTCACCATTGATATTGTCAGGGCGAATGAAGCCAGATCCCATATTGAATACCATATCCACGAGGCAGTCGAACTGGCCTTGGGTGAGATTATGACCATACTTGTTTACTTCTGCTTCAGCCTTAGCAAGGTCAGCATCAAGTAGTTGTTCAGCTCTGGTTTGTGAAATTGCCAAACCAGGATAAACATCTGGCCCTGTGTGACCATAACCGATAGTCCATGGGTTACCCCCAGTGGCAGGATCAGGATAAGCACGGAGCTTTAGCGATTCAAAATACTTAGTTACTTTCTTACCTTCATTGGACATTTTCATGGGAGTTTCCTGTATAGATACTAATGAAGGTTAACTCTCGTCATTACTAATAAGAGTTAACCTAATGAGTAGGACGTTAAATCAGGGAGAAGTCTGTTTCAAAGAGATCTTTATCAATAAAACTATCGAACCCTTCCCCATTAAGCATGTAATAACCCCCTGCTTTTGGTTTCTCCCGCAGGACGTATTCAGAGGTTACTTCGACAGTGTTGCCAGAAGCATCTGTGATAGTTGCAGTATAATCAGGGTTAATAGCTATGCTTTCAATTAACATAGCTTGCACAGTTTTGGTAGAACGATATGTAATTAATGTAGACATAAATACCTCAAACGATTCCAGAGTCAAAACGAATTGCCAGCGTAACTGCTGTGCTCAGACGGTTTTCTAAAACGATATACTGCCCACTCTGATAAACACAGAGTTTACCTGTTACCGATGAGTCAGGCTGTGCCTGAGAGAGGTTAACCCCATCACCAATAATCCCGGTAGGCTTGGGTGCTTTGTTAGGCACGTTAAAGAAAGATCCAAACAAAGTATTATTATCGCTTAGCCCAATAATTTTATACTCACCACGACGGTTATTTACCCCTGCGCCTACAACATGTGTATAAGAAGCCCCTGCTTCTATGGTTACTGTAGGTGCTGCATGAGCTTTATTGTACAGATACCCTTCACTGTACAACCGCATGATTTCTGTTGGTGCAGTTGCTGGGTCTGCTGTATTACCCATCAGAAATTTAAGTACGGTTCCTGTACCAGTAGTCCCAGCTATAGAGTACTGTTCAGCCAAGGCCGAAACAGTTCTTTGTATGTTGGCCATTACAGACAGGCGCAGCATGTTTCTGACGCTCGAGAAAGATGTAAATGAGCCGACGGGAGCACCGTCGAAATACACCTCACGTGACGCGTTCGGGCTGTTGCTCAAGTCAATGCCGCCCGCAAAGTTAGCTACGGATGCTCGGCCCGTGTCGATGTAGCTGCTAAACCTGATATCTTTTACGATACCTTCAACTTTGATAATCGGGGCTATGTCGTCCGCCCTCGGCCCGATGTGGGTTATTTGGCCACCATTAAAATGGACACCAACGCTGGATATAATACGAACTGCTGGCGCAATATTGGCATTTGCTACAAGAGCGTCCCCATTATCGTCTACCATACTGTTATTGCGGTTTATACTGGGGACGTCAACATCTACACCCACACAGTTGGAGATGTAAAAGTGCTGGCAGTTCCAGTTACGAGGCTCTACGTGAGCCTGATTTACTTTAATACTATGGTGCTTAGTATTCGCAGTTGAACCGCCCATACAAACGAAACCACGGCAAGTATCAGACCCCGCATACTGAGTGGGCTCTAACTGCATATGGTTAAATGTTAAATTGTTCGAGTTATCGTCGGTGCGCTCTGGAATATATACAGCGTTTCGACCCCAGTATTGGATATGTAAGTTATTAAAAATAGAATCCCACATATGACCAATCACTAGAGGATTGCTGAACCAACCAATCTTAATATCTTCGATGTATGACATACGAACGGCGCTAATCGTTGTAGCATCACCTAGTTTAATACCATACGTTGAGGTAATTCCTGGGCCAGACAAAGACCAACCTTTCCACATTAGACGACAAAGGGAAAGCTCCATTACAGGTGATGTCATTTCATCAGAGACGAAACGAGTCTGGTTAGCCCCATCCCCAACAAGAGCGTATACACTCATGCGAGATTCGGCACCAGAAGTATCGAGGTTAGTAAGTACTTCACCAAATTTCGAAATATAATATGCATTCTCCATACCTGGGGCGTAAACAGCCTTACGTTTTTTGGCACCGTCTTTTAAAGCCTTAAGCAATGCTGGTGCCCAATCCAGAGTTGCAGGATCATTTTCCTTAGGTACACACAAGTGCTTATATTCCCACAGGTTTATTTTCTGGGCAGAGAGGAACACTGCGACATTCGCAGCACGTTCACAAGAATCATTCCTGGCCCAACCGTTAAGATAAGCCCCTTGGCCATATTCCGTGGAAGCCATGTTTTTTCTTATATCGGCAAGACCTAAAGTGAATGCCCCCGCTGATGTAGTCAAAGCCATTACATCATCGTTTACAGTCCAAGAGATTGGGGTGCCTGTAGCAGTACCACGAAACCAGGAGGTTTGAGTGGCTGTATCATACAAAACATTATAAGAATCAATAGGAGTATCCGTAGATAGGATACCCACGGCACTTTGCTTGAGGCCATTTACACGGGCAATGGCTTGCTTATTGGTTTGCTTAGCTACTGGCCCAGTGGGTTGTGTGAACATCTTATTCATGGGTTAGTCCTCATGTTGTAGTTTTAAAAGCATCCTTGCTTTAGTATTAATCCTTACTTGCTTGAATTGCCTCAGCCGGGGTAAGTCCTTGAGCATAAAAATCTACCCAGTTACCCTTATAGGCAGTAGATACTACAGGATCTGCCGAAGCAGCCAAAGGGATTAACTCCTGAAACCAGGAATCAAATCCTGGTTTATCCAGTTCAGTTTCCATATATCCTCAGCTTGGTAGTAAGGTTACTCGGGATTTTCTTTCAATCCCGTCAACACTGGTTAACGTAACAGTTAAAGTTTTCCCATCTGTAGTGAGAGCATAGGTAACAATAACTCCGGTAGCTGACGAATCAACACCAATACGAGCTGAAGTCGCAGCAATTTGAGAAGTCCAGGGAGCAACTGTATGGCTTCCTTCATAACGGAAGATCAGAGGAATCTTCAAGATATCCTGGCCCGCTGTACTTAAACGACATTCAATTTTTAACTGTCTTTCTAAGTAAGCGCCATACTGGATTGGGCCAGAGTAGTCATCTACAGGGATATCCAGGGTAAATACAGAAGTAGCACCCACACTCCCTTCCAGAGTTGCCTGCTTCATGGCAATACAATCACGAAGGAATTGTATCTGGCTACTACCAGTCGTGACCCTGTTATTGATTCCCCGGTTACCCATAATAACTGCTGAAGGGGTGAGTTTGACATTTTCTACCTGGGTAACAAAACCAGACATATCAGACCCTACAATGGTTACTTTAGGAGTACCTGAACCAGAATAACTGATACCAAAGGCTGGGGAGACTAAACCAGTCCCATCATCATTAGCCCCAGTTCCCGTTCTTACTCCGTTAACAATGATCTCACCATTATCAATCAAGTGAATATGGGTTGAGTAGTTGTCCCCTAAAGTTACTGTGGCCCCACTACGACGCAGAACAAGGTTGCTCAGAACTAAAGAACCAGTACCTGAAACAACAACCCCAGCACTCCCAGAGCGATCTATAAGATCTCCTGAGATTACGTTCTGGATTGCATTGTAGATATACACGTTATAAAGGTTATTCCACTCAATGCGGTTATCTGCAAAGTTATTATTGTTAGCCCCGGTAAGCAGTGCAATACCTCGGGTATTGGCATTAATAACACAGTCAACCACACTGGAATCAATGAGGTTACGAACACCATCACCGTTTCCTGAAATGGAGCAGCGGAAAGCAAAAAGTGTGCCAGTATAGTTTGACCAGCCTAACCCAATGGCAAAACGATAAATACCACACCCTTCAAAACGGGAACCATTGAACTGAGTAGAAGAATTGGTTGAGTATAGTAATTGGGTTGTACCATCTCGCCCATCAAAGTTAATACCACGGAATACATGACGACCTGTTGAAATAAACGGAGCCAGAGCACCAACTGCTGTACGCCATATAACACCAGTACCATTAAAAGAGGCAGAACTGGCAACCGTATAGGGACGTCTGGCAGAGTTAGCCCACAAGACGAAACCCAAGGGTAAAGTGGCTAAATCAATCCCTGAAGTGTAAACACCAACAACCCAAGGAACTCGGATAGACATTAAGCCAGCTGCAACCGCAGCTTTAATAGCATAATCTACGTTAACTTCAGTACCCGTAGCTGAGGTTATTAACTCAATATCTGCTTGCGTCATGAACTCAAATAAAGAGTGCTCTACTGTATTAGCTAAAGTAGTGTTCCCGATCTTAATGTCATCAGCAGAGAGATTAGCTACTGATGACTCTAACGAAGTAAGTCGAGCTGCTTCAGAGTCGAGTTTACCTTGCACAGAAGATCCGTCAGTAGTGTATACAACAGAAGCACCTTGAGTAGATCCTAAGATGGTTTCAGTACTAGTAGGGTCATCACTACTGATTAGATCACAAATAACAGTAACCAGAATAAAACCTTCTTCGGTTTCCGCAATCTGATCTTCAGTAATAGGTTCGGCTAGAGTAATAACCCCAGTAGCTTTATCATACTCAAAGCCATAGCCGATATCCTGACGAGCTGAAGCTACATAAAGAGATCGGACATTAAACACCTTATCCGAATTGGATAATGTGAGTGTATTACCTGGAGTAGTTACCTCAAAGTACACTGGTTTAGTTTGTAAAGCTGACAGTTTGTCATCTAAAGCAGCTTGAGCATTTTTAATGCTATTTGCTGTTTTTTCAAGAACAACAGCAGTATCTGTTACAGAGGACGCAGCTTGAATTGCAGTACCCGCAGCCGTCTCAGCATTCGTCTGGCTCTGTGCTGCCGCACTCGCAGACTCTGCTGCTTTGGCTGCTTCCTTAGCAGCATCGGTAGCACTCTGGGCAGCATTATTTTCATATTGCTCCAGATTCTCTTTTTCAAGAGCAAGAGCATCATTCACTGCTTGCTGAATTTCATTGTGAGATGTGCAAGGATTGCAACCACCATGGTTGTGCCCCCCACACCCACATCCATTATATCGAGTCATAAAGTCACCTTAAGCCGTTTGAGTACCAACAACCACGCCAGCAGTATCACTTGTAGGATTACCTTCAAAGATACGAAGTTTACCATTGGCATCTACCCATAGGGTATACCCGCCTAATTTCAACTTATTCTGTAAGTTGATAGCCTGAATTTTGACGATAGCCTCTTGAAGGCTAGTCCAAAGAGTGGTCATATCAGACAGCATCTGGTTAACCTGAGTTCGGTCAACTTGAGTAGCCTGTGCATTGGTAGTAGAGGTGGCTTCACTTGCAGCAGCAGCTGTTGCTGAACCAGCAGCTTCAGTAGCACTGGCTTCAGCTTCACTTGCAGCTTCCACAGCAGCTACTTTTGCAGCAATGATTTGCTGAAGGATAGTATCCGCATACTTATCATTTGAATCAGCTTTGGTGACAATTAAGTCTTCAAAAGCAACAGGATAGTCTACAGCAGGGACATAGAATAAAAACTGCCCTGGCATTGACTCATCATCATCTGAATACGTTAAATAGTATGGATAGGGTAAAGGCCACAGAGCCATGGCAATATAGCCTTGGTTATCTGTTTTAAATACCATTTCCGTATCTTCAACAATACCTGCAAAACCAGACCAGAACCCTGCACGTAAAGGCTTGACTGTCACACAGGTGTTAGTCATTGGGGTTCCGTTAGGATTTTTCAGGTAAAGGTTAACTTGTGTAGTGTTACTCATATGTAACCCCCTATAGAAAGATTCCCTAGATAGTAAACTATTTTAGGATCAATGGGCAGATAGTGCCCTTAATTAACTGAGGACTCAAAATGACTCAACAAGTCGCTGAATACATCGATCACATGGGAAATGACAAACGTGTGGTAGATGTGGCTCGTATCTCGTTTGGCCCACTGAAGAAGGTAACCACTCCTGAACAGGATGCCAGTCTTATCCGTTTTCTGGCTAATGGTGTGACTGCTAAAGATAAGAATGAAATTCTTAATCTTATCAGGTCAGGAATGACTGCTGCATACCCTAAAGATGCAGCAGAAAATCTATATAATCAGATTCGTCATCAGGCTGTTCACTGGACACCATTCGCCCATACTGCAATAACGTTGCGTATGAAAGCTCCGATCCCAATCCGTACCCAATGTTTCAAACATAAGCAAGGGCTGGTGGAGAATGAGGAGTCTCGTCGTTATATCAGTACCACTCCTGAGATTTTCATCCCTGAATTCCGACTGAAACCAGAAGGTTCAATTAAGCAAGGCAGTGCTGGCTTGCATCCTCAGAATGAAATCTGGAAAGCAGCCTACCAACATATTACTGAATCAGCTGTAGCCACCTATCTAGGTATGTTAGAGGCTGGCATTGCACCTGAACAAGCACGCTTTGTTTTACCACAAGGTGCTATGGTTAACTGGATTTGGACAGGTAACCTACTGGCCTTTGCCAACTTCTTCAACAAGCGATCTGATTCCCATGCACAGCAGGAAATTCAGGATCTGGCCCATGCTGTGTCAGCTATTGTGGAACCTCTGTTCCCGGTTAGCTGGGCAGCACTTACCAAGTCATAATGGTTAAATAACCAGATTACAGAATCCGGGGAAGTGAGTTATGCTCACTACCCTTTTCAACCAACTCAATATTCTTTGGGTAAATTATGACTAAACCTCTCTCACGTATTGAGACTCCAACAGAGTCTTATGTCATCGACTACCCCCAAGCTATCGAAGCAGCCACCAGCCAGATGGCTATCTTCTGGCCTGCTGAAGAACTGGGTGTAGAGGAAGACGTTGGTGACTTCCACAACAAGCTAACTGAAGGTGAACGTGAAGGTATCCTCACTCTCCAAACTGTTCTGACTCAGTATGAGTTAATGATCGGTGGTGAAGAGATGTGGGGTGGACGTATTCAACGGCTGTTCCCTCGTCCTCATGTTCAACGTGCCTGTGCTGTATTCGCTATGGTTGAGCTGAACTCTCATGCCCCATTCTATGATCTGATTAATCAGTCTCTGGATCTGGCTACAGATGAGTTCTACACCACCTGGAAGCGTGATGAAGATCTGTCCAAGCATATTGCATGGATCGATGAACAAGCGTCTTCTGGTGATGCTCTGGAAGCTACAGCAGCGTTAGCATTCCTTGAAGGTGTGATGCTGTTCTCAGCATTTGCATTCTTCAAATCGTTCAGCCGTCCTGGCTTTAAGTTGATCCCCCACTTTGTGGCAGGTATCGACGGTTCAGCCAAAGATGAGAACTATCACAGCATGTTCTCTGCCTGGCTTCATAACACCTGTAAAAAGGAACGTGTTGAAGCTGGTAATATGGATGAAGCCAAACAGGAAGCATTAGCTGATGCTATCTGGAAGATGGCCAAAGACGTGCATGATCATGAGTTCGCTATGATCGAGCGTATCTTTGCCAAGGCTCCTGAAACCATCCGTGTAGTAACCAAAGAAGAGATGCAACACTTCATTCGTGATCGGGTAAATGTGGTGCTTAATCGTCTGGGTATGCCGAACATGTTCGAGCAAGAGTCAGGCGTTATCTCCAGCTGGTTCTATACCTCCTTGTCTTCCTATAAGTTTGCAGATTTCTTTGCTGGTACTCAGTTGCAGTACACCCGTAATTGGGCCAAGCATAAATTGGGCTTTAACCAGAATTTAGCTACTGAGCTATCTGGTGCCCGTGATCTGTCAGCTTTATTGAAACCAGGAGAATAAGCATGTCGTTTAAACCTACAGGAGTAGAAACTTCAGTCGCTACTGAGTTCGAAGCACTTAGTGCCGAGCGTAAGAAGTTACAAGCACAGGGATTACTCCCTGATTGGTACACCACACAGGGTTACCAGATGTTCAAGAGTAAGTACATCGTCGAAAATGAAGGCTCATTAAGAGCACGTCACCAGAAAATTGCACATACTCTGGCACGTCATGTACCTCAGATTTATCGTGGTGAACTTGAAAAAGCATTCTTCGATCTTATGTGGAATGGCATCTTGTCACCTGCTACACCAGCACTGGCTAATACAGGAACTGATCGTGGTATGCCTGTGTCCTGCTCTGGGCAGGTAGTAGCAGATAGCATTGATGGCTTTTACTCAGCCTTACGAGAGACTGCAATTCTATCCAAATATGGATTTGGTACTTCAGCAGACTTCTCGGATATCCGACCTCGTGGTGCCAAGATCAGCACTGGTGGCGTTGCAAATGGTGCTAAGGAAGTTATTGATGACTTCTTCACTTGTACCAGCAAGGTAAGCCAGGGGGGTAACAGACGTGGTTCTGTTGGTGCCTATCTCGATATCGAGCATGGGGATTTCTATGAGTGCCTTAACTCACTAAAAACCGATCCCAATGGCAAGAACTATGGCTGGATCATTAAAGATAGTTTCGTTGAGAAACTGAAAGCTGGTGATGCAGAAGCAAACCAGCGATTCGAAGATGCTGTGCATGTCAAAATGCTGACAGGTAAAGGTTATCTGTACTTCATCGACAAGGCTAACCGCCACCGTCCTGCAATGTACAAAGACCGTGACCTGATGCTTAAGGCAAGCAATCTGTGTACCGAAATCATGCTGCATTCATCCAAGGATCTGACCTATAGCTGTATCCTGTCCTCATTGAACCTAGTTCACTGGGATAAGATTAAAACCAGCAAGGCAGTATTCTATTCCACTATCTTCCTGGACTGCCTGTGTTCAGAGTTCATCGAAGTTAGTGATGGTATTGTTGGCTTAGAGAAAGTACGAGACTTCACCATCAAAGGCCGAGCAATTGGCTTAGGTGTAATGGGACTCAGTACTTATTTCCAGTCGAAACGTATTCCTTACGAATCTCTGGAAGCTCAGTTTATCGATCAGGAGATCTTCAAGCATATCCATGATGAAAGCCTTAAAGCTTCTCAGTGGATGGCAGAAGTCATGGGTGAACCAGAATGGTGTGAAGGCCATGGTGTACGTAACACTCACCGTACAGCCATTGCACCTACCAAGAGCACAGCCCTGTTAATGGGTGGTGTATCTGAATCCTGGTTCCCGGATCCTGGGATGGTATTTGAAGCCAGCTCTGCTGCTGGGCAACTCAGTCGTATCGTGCCTGAGATCTACAAACTCATGCAGGAACGTGGGGTTTACTCAGCAGAAACCATCAACGATATCATTAACCACGTAGGCTCAGTACAGCACGTTGATTGGCTTGATGACCATGAGAAGCAGGTATTTAAAACTGCATTTGAAATGGATCAGCGAGTCCTGTTACGTCGTGCCAGCTTACGTCAGAAACATATCTGCCAGGGTCAGTCTCTGAACTTCTTCGTACCTGAAGATGGTTCAGAAGATCTGATCTCGGAGTTGATGACTCGTTGCGTACTGGATGAAGAAATCCTGTCTGTTTACTACGTCTACTCACGAAGTGGTGTGGTTGTTAAGGATGAATGCTTAAGTTGCCAAGCTTAAGTGTTTTGTGGGGTGCCCTTCCGGGCACTCTGTGAATTCTTTGCAAAGGAAATCCATATGAGCAAAATAACAAAACGTTCTATTGCCTATGCAGAAAAACAACTGCATGAAGCTAAGAACAATCTCAGAATGTCTTGTCATGAACATAAGAAAGTTTATTGGGGGAACCAAGTTAAAAGGTTCGAAAAAGTTGTAGCTGATCTTCGCCAAGAATTAGCTGAAAAAGAACCACCTAAAATCACTAAAGCAGATACAACAGTCAGTGCCCACAAGGTACTACTAGCTGCTGCTAGGCATTTAGAGGATCGTGCAGTTACCTATGATAATGCTCAAGGTGAACGTTCCATTCCATTGGTCATTGAGCTGTTCAATAAGATTCGTGGTAAGGATCTTACCCCGGCTGATGGGTGGCTCATTCAAGTCCTGCTGAAAATCGTCCGTGCAAACCAGGGTGAATTTAAGCTGGATAACTTTGAAGATCTGGCAGCATATGCAGCCTTGTGGGGTGAGGAATCAGCTAATGATTTACACAAACAACACTAAGATCCCATTATCAATGGCAGTGTTCCTGGCTACTGATCACTATGATTATATCCCTGGAACCTTCTCAGCAACCAAACTGCTGAAGCCTATTCGTCAGTTGATCCTGACTCCTCGTGTCCCTCCAGAGCTGCAAACAGCTGACCTGGAAGATCTGGTAGCTTCTCGTATGGGTACAGCTATTCACTCAGGTATTGAGCTGGCTTGGTCACCTGAAAACTTCCCCAAAGCTATGGAGAAGCTGGGTTACTCACCTGACCTGATTGCCAAGGTTAAGGTTAACCCTAAGCCTTGGGAATTGAAGGCTGGGGATATTCCAGTGTATATGGAAATCCGATCTGAGAAAGAAGTCATGGGTTACCGTGTTACTGGTAAGTTTGACTTCGTAGGTAATGGTGCCTTAGAGGACTTTAAGTCCACCTCTACCTTCAGTTATATGAAGGGTAATAAGGATCTGGACTATGCCCTGCAAGGTAGTATCTATCGCTGGCTTAACCCGGATATCATTACTAAAGATGTAATGTCTATCCAGTTTATCTTTACTGACTGGCAACGTGCCCAAGCCAGAGCTAACCCTAACTATCCTCAGCGTAAGACTGAAACCAAACGTTATCAGTTAATGTCTGTGGCAGATACTCAGAAGTATGTTGAAGGTCGTATTGCCCTGTATGAGAAGTATAAACAGGCCAAAGACGAAGACATTCCTGAGTGTACTGATGAAGAGTTATGGCGTGATGCTCCAGTCTGGAAGTACTACAAGAACCCAGCAAACATGACTCGATCAACCAAAAACTTTGACACTGAAGCTGAAGCTTACAAGCGACTGGCTGATGATGGCAACGTGGGCATGATCGTGCATAACCCTGGTCAAGTTAAAGCTTGTGCATACTGCCCAGCCTTTCCAATCTGTAAACAAAAAGATGAGCTAATTCGTTCTGGTCATCTCGAAGTATAAGGACAAGTATGATCTCCATCAAACCAGTGAGTGAGATGAAATATCATCCCACCAGTGAGAAGATCGTTGATTTTCTCAATGCTAAAACCCTTAACGAAGAACGACTCTTTTTCAGGGTAGTTCTGGCTTACTACTGGGGTGTAATGGCCTCGTCTATGCGAGCAGTCATTAAAGGGTATGATCGTAACGATCTGCCTATCAATATCTACGCTCTGAACCTGTCTCCGTCAGGTACTGGTAAAGGCTATTCCACCAGCCTGATCGAACGTGAGTTACTGGCAGGATTCCGTGAGCGTTTCCTGGAAGTAACCTTCCCTACAGTAGCTGAACAGAACATGTTTGAGCTTGCTCAGAAACGTGCTCAACGTAAATCCACAGCATCTAATCTGGTTGATCCAGAGGATGAGCTGGAGAAGGTACGTAAAGAGTTTGAAAGCTTAGGCAGCTTGCTGTTTAGCTTTGACTCTGCAACTACCCCAGCTGTTAAACAAATGCGTCATAAGCTTCTTATGGGCAATGCTGGTGGTGTGAATTTACAGATCGATGAAATCGGTGCAAACCTGGTAGGTCAGACTGAGGTACTGGATACTTTCCTGGAACTCTATGACCTTGGTTTAGTAAAAGATAAGTTGATCAAGTCATCTGCTGAAAACGTTCGCCACGAGAAACTTGTAGGCGGTACTCCAACTAACATGTTGTTGTTTGGTACACCAACCAAGTTGTTTGATGGGGATGTAACTGAGCGTCGTTTATACGACATGCTGGAAATGGGATATGCACGTCGTTGTCACTTTGGTTTCCTGCTGAAAGCCAAGAAGCCAGAAGGGATAACTGCTGACGATATCCTGAAACAAATGTTTGATGCCAATGCTGATACCTTCATCACTGACCTGGGTAAAAAACTGGAGAAGCTCGCAGACATTTCTAACCTGCGAAAAGCTATCACCATCCCTCGTGATGTGCTGAAGAATATCATCCAGTACCGTCTGGACTGTGAAGCTAAAAGCAAACAGTACAACGAGTATCAAACCATTCAGAAAAGTGAAATGGAGAACCGTTTCTTCAAGTGCATGAAGTTGGCTGCTGCCTATGCCTTCGTAGATGGTTCACCTGTGCTCTCTCAGGATCACCTGGAGAACGCCATTAAGCTTACTGAAGAATGTGGTGAAGCCTTTGCCAAGCTGCTTACGCCTGAACGTAACTATGCCAAGTTGGCTAAGTATTTAGCTGATGTGGGCACAGACGTTACCCTGGCTGACATGGATGAGGATCTGCCTTACTTCCGTGGTGGTAAAAACCAGAAGGATGAGATGATTAACCTGGCTATTGCCTATGGTTATAAAAACAACATCATTGTGAAGCGAAGCTACACTGATGGCATCTTATTCCTGAGTGGTGAATCCCTGAAACCAACTAACCTTGATGAGATGATCTTGTCATACAGCAAGGATTTAACCACTGGTTTCGTACCTAAAGACGTACCATTCGATCAACTGCACAGACTGGTAAATCAGCCAGATCTTCACTGGCTCACCCATAAAGTGATGAACGGTTATCGTAATGAAGAGAATGCCATTCCTGGCTTTAACCTTCTGGTTATCGATGTGGACGGAACCTGTCAGCTGTCTACAGCTAAGTTACTGCTGAAAGACTACAAGGCTCTGTATTACACCACTAAACGACATACCGAAGAGACTAACCGTTTCCGTATCATTCTGCCTATTAACTATGAGCTGAAGCTAGATGCCAAAGACTACAAGGAGTTTTACAACAACGTCCTTGAAGGTTTGCCATTTGAAGCTGATGACTCTTGTGCTCACCGTTCTAAAAAATGGTTAACACATAAAGGGCATTATGAGTATACGGATGGTCAGCTATTCGATGTACTCCCCTTCATTCCTAAAACCAGTAAGAACGAGGATCGTAAGCAAATGCTTACCGATCAGCATCAACTGGATAATCTGGAACGTTGGGTACTTAACAACACTGGTGACGGTAACCGTAATAAGCAGCTGTTCAACTATGCCATGGTACTGGTAGATGCAGGGTTCTCTCTGGATCGTATCAGAAGCCAGGTGAAGGAACTGAACAACAAGCTTCCCGGTAAGCTGGACGAAAGTGAAATTGATGGGAGCATCATGCTCACCATTGCTAAGAAAGTTAAGTAATTGTGTGTTGGGGAACTTCCGTTCCCTTTGTGGGTTTGCCCCTTCGGGGGCATTTCAAAAGAGGTAATTATGTCCGATCAAATCAGCGTTAATGACAACCTTGTACTGCTTGTAGGTAAATCAGCAAGTGGTAAATCACGGTCACTGAAGAACCTGAAGAACCCGGAAGGGGTGCTGTACCTTAACTGTGAGTCAGGTAAAAAGCTGCCTTTCAAATCAGGCTTCCTGGAACGTACCATTGCACGTTGGGATGTACTCCCTAAAGCTTTTCAGTGGGCTGAAACCCAGCCGAATATTCACACCATTGTAGTCGATTCACTGACGTACTACATGGATATGGTAGAGAGCCAGCTCGTACTTACTAGCTCAAATACCCAAGCTGCATGGGGCCAATTTGCCCAGCAGTTCAAACACCTGATGCAGGTGCTGGTAGCCACGTCTACCAAGAACGTGATCTTCTTAGCTCACACGAAGGATGAAGTTAACGATGACATGGTTCGTGAAACCTGTGTACCTGTTAAAGGGGCACTGAAGAACCAGGGCATTGAGTCATACTTCAGTCTGGTTATTGCCTGTAAGAAAGTGAAGCTTACGGATCTGGAAGATTACCAGAACGGATTACTTCACATTAACGAGCGTGAGGAGATGCTCGGGTACAAGCATGTGTTCCAGACCCAGGTTACTAAGAACACCATTAACGAGCGTTTACGTGGCCCAGAGGACTTGTTTGATATCAAGGAAACCTTCATCGATAATGACATGCAGTTGGTCTTAGACCGTTTGCATGAGTATTACGCATGAAAATTCCTAAAGAAGATCTCACCCTTGAAATGCTTGAGAAGGTACTAAAATATGATGCTCTTACTGGACATCTTACTTGGATTAGCAAGTCTTGTAATAAGAGAATTGTTATCGGTAGTCGCGCTGGGAGTCTCCACAAGGCTAGTGGCTACCGCCATATAACAATCTTCGGCACTACCTATGGAGAGCATATCATCTGTTACTACATGCACAACAGGCAATGGCCTAAAGGGCATGTAGATCACGATAACCATATTCGAGATGACAACAGAGCGTTAAATCTGAAGGACACTACGATGCTTCAGAATATGCGAAACAGGGGTGCCATCAGCAATACCATTACTGGTCACCAAGGTATTTGGTACTGTAAACGTCGTGATCGCTATGTAGCAGAAATCACGATGAACCGTAAGAAGGTATGGCAACGTACCTTCAAGACAGCTAACGAAGCAGCTATCTGCCGGGCTGAGAAATTAATTGAATTAGGCTTCCATGAAAACCATGGCCTAGAAACAAAAGGTAACTAACATGTCTTATTTTGATTTTAACTATGATGCAGAAAAAGCAGTAGAGAAAGATACCCTGGGCACTGGTATGCGCATTCGTGACACTGACGTTTATCCGGGCATCATCAAGCTGGCTTACATCACCAAGTCAGATAAGTCTAAAGCTCAAGCCATGAACATCGAATTCGAAGATGATCATGGTATCTACAAAGAGCAGATCTGGTTCATGAATGGTCAGGGTAAAGTCGTCAACGATAAAGGCGAGTACACCAAGAACTTCCTGAAAGCAAACTCGATCTGCCTGCTGGCCTGCGGCAAACCTCTGGTTAAACTGGAACCAGAAACCAAGACCATTAACCTGTATAACTTCGATAAGAAAGCCGAAGTTCCTACTGATGTTCCTATGCTGGTGGATCTGTGTGGTAAGCCTATTACCTTCGCTATCCAGCGTATTAAAGAGAACAAGCAGAAACGCAATGATGATGGTCAATACGAGCCGATCAACGAGTCTCGTGAGATCAATGCCATTGCAAAAGTCTTCCGTAGTAAAGACGATAAGACTGAGCAGGAAATTCGTGGTAAGCAGGAAGTGGCTACTTTCAAAGATAAGTGGCTCGAAGCTAACAAAGGCCAGGTATGGGATCGCTTCAAAGAAGTGACTGGTCAGGGTAACGCTGGTGCCCCAGGTGGTAACTTTGCAGGCGCTGGCTTCAACCCAGGATCTGACAATGCCACCACTGGTGATGATCCGTTTACCATGTAATAACTTAGCCCCCTAAATCAGGGGGCTTACTTTGAGGTTACCATGACCCAAGATTCAAACGTAGTACAGGATCAACCTGAAAACATTCTGCCAGTAGAGAACCATCTTCAGTTAGGTTTCCTGGTAGCAGATTGGCACCGTAACATCGGCCATCACCTGCTGGCTGTAATCCAAGCCCCGGACGATATCGATCTTAACGTCCAATTCGATGGTGCTGATCAACCCGAGTTGATTACTGATCCTCGTGAACGTGCTTTATTTAAACTGGGTGTAGAGTATGCTCTGAACCAGTTCTTAAATCTGCCTTTCACTATGGAAGAGGATCCTAATGAAACTCAAACTACTGGGGATGGATCCGAGCTTTAGTAACTGGGGACTGGCTGCAATGTTATATGACACTGAAGCCAGATCTCTTAGTGTTGCCAAGCTGGATGTTATCCAACCCCCCAAAGATAATTCCAAGCAAGTACGTAAATCTTCTCAGGACTTAGCCAGAGCTGAATACCTGTTTGAGAAGGTAATGGGCTATATGCCTTACGTAGATGCCATCTGTATTGAAGTTCCTCATGGCAGTCAGAATGCCAGAGCTTCACTGGGTGCAGGTGCCTGTATTGGATTAATAGCAGCCATACGAAACAGTCATGGTGCTAAACCTGTAATCTGTGTGAATGCTACTGAAACCAGAATGGAAATCACTGGTAAATCCTCTGCAACAAAGCAGCAAGGTATTGATTGGGCATCTGGTTTATATCCTGATGCTAACTGGCCCAAACTTAAAGGCCAGATCATTGCCAGCAAAGCAGAGCACATGGCTGATGCTGTAGCAGCCGTACATGCTGGAATTAAAACTGAAACTTTCAAAATGCTAACCATGTTAGCTACTAAGGATTAACTATGCGTATTTTGCTTTCTACTGAAGATCTGATCGAACTGGTAACCAAACATGCGTTTACCAGCCTTGTGCCTACAGCTAAAGGGGCTGATGTTGCAGTAGGTATTCTGGATGGGCAGATCGTGGCAGCAGTAGCTGTAGGCGAAGATAACTTCCGCCTGAAATCTGTTACTGATCTGCAAGCTCCTCTGGTTTCTGGTGGTACACCTGTTGCTGAACAGGAAGAAGCAGAGCAGGAAGAAGAACACGATGACGACAATCAGGATGAACAGGGAACTGACAAACCTGTTAAGCGTCGTAAACGTCGTACCAAGGCTGAAATCGAAGCTGATAAAGCTGCTGAAGAAGCCGCAGCTCAAGCTGAAGTAGAAGCCGAAGCAGAAGTTCAAACTGAAAGTGAAGAAGACCTCTTTGCTGAAACCAGTGATGCAGATGATGTTGCCCCGTTCGACATTGACGAAGGTGCAAACCTGCGTGCTGAAAATGAACTGCTGCCAGAAGCTAAAGCTGCTGCTGTAGCTGAAGAAGTCGATCCGTTTGCAGATGCTGGCCTGGCTGCCTCCGAAGGTGACGAGCTGTTTGCTCAGGCAGACACTCCGGTAACCAAAGTAGTTGAAACCAGTGAAGCAGGTTTTGCTAAACCAGCAGACACTGAAGACGACCCGTTTGCTAACTTCGACTAACAGGTGATCTATGAGACACGTTATTAATGGCTTTATTGGCCTGTTCTGTGTGATTGCAGCCATTGCTGTACTGGCTTTAATGAAGGTAGCTTTCTGGTTACTTAGCTTCTTCTGGTTCTTTGTGGCTGTAATTTTTATTGCTTGCCTCATTGGAGCAGTCATCCAGGAAAAGCGTGACTCATAAGAGCCAAAAAGAAGCCCCTCATTGAGGGGCTTTTTATTAGTATGCCATTCTGAATAAGTTCCAGGGTAGTGGAACATTCAACAGGCTTCCACCCTGCAATACCGATGGTGTAAATGGGTTACCCATATTACGCATGAAGAATGGATCCATACCATCAGGTGCATTGGTAAACTGCCCTGTGATAGCCATGTGTGCCATAACAGATGCTGGGCGTTTATCCAGTAAGTAGAACATTGCACGTTGAATACGCACACGATACTTCGTAAACATTGTGATCCCCATATCATCCAGATACTGACGAGTAGCTGTAGCTGGAATGTCATAGTTAACAAAAGCATCAGATGCACGTTGTAAGGCTTCAGTGTGGCTCAGGCGATCTTTAGCATGTTCTGTCAGGTGTTTATACAGAGCATACTTAGCAGCAAAGTCACTGAACTGAGCAACATCACTTAAGAACTTATGAGGTGCAGTACCTTTATCAATTACAGCCCAGCGAGCAGCTGTAACAGCAGAGGCAGGTAAACCAGAAGTTACCTGGTTAAACTTCTGCCGGATCTTAGAACCATAAGTGTAACCATCAGCATCAGGCTGAACATCTTCTACGATGGTAGGCATCATACCTGCCTGAATAAACTTAGCCAGAGGGTTAGCATTCAAGCGATCCTGAGTCTCATTAATCAATGATTCCATCTGAGCAAAGTTACCAATACCAGCACGTTGCTGCTGTTGATACTTGAGTAGCAGCGAGTACTGTTTACGGTAGTCAATCCCAGCAACCAGAGCAGTTCGGATATCTTTAACCATACGTACTGGGTTAACACCGTATAAAGTCAGCAAAGCAGCATTAGACATAATGTTAGCAAACTGGGTTTTCAGGTTACGAATAACGATCACATCCTTATATGCCTGCATAAATTCCTGAATACCACGTTCACCTTTAATCACGTAGGGTTTGGCTTTATCACCAAAAGCAGCTTCAAGTAAACCAGCAGCAATACCCTCAGCAATATTGCGTTGATCTGGATCTTTATCAAACATTTTAGCCAGTGAATACTTACGGAAACCAAAGGTGAGGTTAACCAGATCGTTTCGAATATACATACGGTCACCACCCCACAAAGAGGTAGCTTTAGTACGTGCTTCATATGGCATCATTGCCCAGATCTCACGTCCCCGCTCAGTAGGTGCATTAGGCCCAATCTCAAAGTAAGCATTAGGATTTTTCAGGATATTAGCTTTAGAGTCTTCATGCAGAGCTTCCAGGATCTTAGCATTCTGGCTTGGGGCATCACCCTTATCAATATTCTGACCAGCTAAACGACCAACAAGTTTGGCAAAGTCATTATTCCGATCAAGGAAAGTATCACGAGTATTGTGGGTAGCCATATAACGGAAGTCCATGATGTGACCATCAGTGCTTAACACAGGCACCACATAGTTATCCTGGATTTGAGTAGGATCAAAGGCAGTGTGGGACAGTGCTTCACGTCCTCGCACGTCTGCGTAGGACGCTTGCCTTAATTGTTCTAACTCGTCAGCTCGAACACGATCAGCAACAGCACGATCCCCACTTAGGGAAGAACCCTTACGCTGGCTTCCAGTTAAGCTGAAAGTACCAGAGACGGTTCGTTGATACCCATTCTCTTTGGTCACATACAGTACACGTCCAGAGTGTTTTGACAAAGAGTCCTGGGACAGTGGGGATACTTTTTGATATCCCATGTTCACCAGTGCTGCTTCATCTGCACTCCCCGACTCGACTGCACGTAAGTCATGATGAAGATTGGTATCTTCAGGCAGATAGCCTTTAATGCGAGACAACTGGTTACCAGCAAACAGCGTATTAGCAGAATCCTCGATCAGGTTCGCATAAGTAGCCATCAGCATTTTAATGCCATTATCTTTACCTCGTGCAAGCTCACGTTCCATTACAGCAGCAGTGCGAACACGGTTTTCGATCTTGGTGTAGCTTAGAGCGTACATCGAAGCCAAAGCATCAATGGCGTTCACTTCATCAAGAGTCGGTTCGATACCTACTGTGGAATAGTGAGTAGCAGCTCCGGTAGCAATAGCTTTTGCATTCAGAACTAAATCACGTCCCAGGGTATTTCTGCCAGTAGCCATCCAGAATCCCAGAGCCTTGGCACGAATGATCTTATCATTACCATTAGCATACTGGCTAATGGTTTTCTCAAGGTTATTGATCTGTTGCTTACGGTAACCAGTATTAGAAACCAGTTTATGTAAGTTATTCAGGTTCATACCTTCAATGTGCAACACAGACTGAAGATCAGTACGAAGCAGTGAGTAAGTCATTGCTGTACGATCTTCTTTAGTCAGGTCTTGCCCATTGTTATCAAACATCTCATTCAAGTTCTTAGCAGTGACAGCAGCTAAGGTTGCACGATCCTGTTCAATACGTTTGGTAGAACGTAGCAGGGATTCATGCAGAGCACGAACGTCATCAGCATTCGTTGCTTCTGTCAGTATGGAAGCCAGAGAACCTTCTGGAGTATTCGGAGCATTAAAGTCCCGGAACTCTTTGATAGTCTCTTTCAGGTTACCCAGCTGATTACGAGCAGCCAACCCTGCAACTTTGCCCATAGCATTAAGGGCATTGTTGGAGGCTTGATCAATACCCGTAACTTTAACGATTTTACCAAGGAACTTTTTAGACTTAGCAGCAGCCGTATCCAAGGCATTCTCTACTTTGTCGATCCCACCAGTAAGAATATTCATGGTGGTATCACGGTTCTTAAGTTCAATCTGGATCAGCTTTTCAGCTAGTGCTTGGGCACGAGCATTTGCAGCTTGTCCTTGATGGGTATTGGTCAACATACCAGAGACTGTATTAACAGCCTGGTTAAAGTAAGCAGTAGCCTGTTCAAAGGCAGTATTACCAGAATCCTTACCATCTTCCATCTGGAAGCCAAGTAAGTTACTGGTGTCTTCATGCCCAATCGCCATAGCAACAAAACGAGACAGATGCTGAGACTCACCAGAGTCATTCGTTACATCAAACAGATAATCCCATTTCTGTTGAGCAGCTCGTTTTTCTGCCTGGGTTGCCTGATTCCAGTTTCCATTGTGGAAGTCTTCTGGTTTCAGATATTGTTTGGCAGCTTGCCATGTGCGACGAATCTCACGGTTAACTGGTGAAGTGAAACCAGAGGCCAGAGATTCAGATACAGCAGCCTCAATAGCTTCCACAGCAAAGGCTTCCTGATTAGTCAGTACAAACCCATTGCTCAGTGCTTCGGTACTGACAGGGGCTTTCCCAGTGGCTACAGCCTCATTCCAAACTTGACCAGGAGTGTAATTCTCATTGGCATTTTGGGTGACTCTTGAGCCTAAAGCACCGTAAAGCTGATCCGCTACAGTGGATATTACATTACGGAGGTTACCTGTGAATTGTGCTGAGTTAGTCTTGCCACCTGTTGAAGCCAGGTTATCAAAGATATCCACATGGCTAAACTTAGCTACCTGATCAGCAGCACTGTTAGTATTGCTCATAGGGTGGCTGATAGAGGATACAGGACTTTGAATAGCAGCAGGGTTAATTGTCTGAACTAGATGTGCAGTATCGAAGGTCAGTGCTTCCAGTGCAGTAGTAACCCTAGCATTAACAGCTCGACCTGTTACAGCAGCAAAGATGCCTGACATTTGATCCACAAACTGTTTAAAGGCAGTACCTAACCAACCACGATTACGACCTGAGATTTCAGGTACACCAGTGATGGTATCAAGATAACGTTGGAATTCTGGGTTAGTCATGCCCCAGGAGATAAATTCATCCACGTTAGCTAAGGCAGGGGCAAACTTCTGAGTCAATTGAGGATCAGCTGAAACCAGCTTGGTCACTCTGCCCATCAGCTTCTCTGTACGGTTCAGTACAGCTTTTACTTTTGGATTTGAATCAGCAGTAGCAATTGCACGTCCCAGAGCAATGTGAGTCAATTCATGCAGCAAGACTTCAGGTGAAGCATTCTTGCTGAGTGACAGGTTAACCTGTGCAGTATTCTTATCCTGATAAGACCATGCAATAGCATCACGGTTCTGGGGCAGTGACTGCCCCTTAACGTTCTGAGGTATAGTCTGCCCATCCAGTACATTCACCACAGCATCAGCTGGAATCAAACCAGAAATGAGATTGTGGAGTTCATTATATACTGGGTTAGCAAACTTACCTTTGGTACGAGCCATTACCTCAGAAGCTGACACAGAGCCTGTAGAGGCCGAAGCCTCATACAGGTATTGTCTCATCTTGTCAGGATACTGAGTGGCTTCAGCCTTTGGGGCATTGCCCTTAGAGAACATGTCAGAGATACGTTGTAAGCCAGCAGCACGGCTACGTTTCAGACGTGCAATCTCGTCACCAATCTTCTTACGATCAGCATCAGTGATCAGGTACTCACCGCCTTCAGTACCATACTGGTTAACAGCATAGACTTCAGAGAGAGTTTCCAGTTTCTTAATGTCACGATCATAAGCCTGGTTAAGGATAGTGTTCAGAGCAGCTTTCATGTTGCCTTTGAAGTCTTTACCCAGGATCTTAGTCTTCATGGCTTCCAGAGCTTTCTTAGCTGCAACCTTGTCATTGGTAGACAGGTTAGCATCAGCCAGGCTACGAACCTCAGACAGCAGTGCAGAAGCAGCCAGATGTTGAGGGTGGTAAGAAACCACAGCATCAAACATAGCTTTGTTCTGGATACGGGCACCTTTCAGCACATTGTCAGGGGACAGGATATTAGCATCGTGTACGTTCTGGCTTTCGATCTTGCTGATTACATCAGAGCTGATTGCAGCATCAGTACCCTGAGTAACGTTAGCACCCATAGCAACCCCTGGGTTGGTCAGCTTAGTCTCAGTCACAGTAGACTGGGTAGATTTATACCCACCTACCAGACCTTGACTCAGCAGCATCCCATTAGCATCCATTGCTGGTTTAGGGTTAGCAGCTTCTTTGAAGTAGATATCAATGCTGGTGGCAGGAGACTTAGCAGTAAAGGCTTTCTCTACCTTAGCCATTGGGTAACCAGAAGCTTTAGTATTCTCGGACAGAACACCAGTTGCAGAAGGCATATTAGGAATCATGTTAGACAGCTTATCTAGATCTGCCTGAGTCAGTCCTTCCAGTGGAGCACCTTTAGCATCCACAGGGATTTTACCTTCAGCAACACGTTGCTTCAGCAGTGCAGCTTTAGCAGCATTGTAACGAAGGTTAGCCAGGGTAAACGTTGTATTAACCAGACTGGTATTAGCATCACGAGATGCAATGAAATCAGCAGCAACTTCATTAATAGCATCCTCTGTAGCAATACCACGAGTTTGAGAGTCCACATCAATGATGCGTTTAGTTTGAGCCGGGTTAAGGCTGAACTTAACCAGACCATTAGCAGTACGTGGCAGATTCACTTTCTGACCCAGGAGTACAGAAAGGTTTTTACTCACCTCAGCATAAGCCTTGGCAAAGTCTGCTTTGTTATTGCTTTTAGCCAGTGGGATCAGAGAACCGATCTTAGAGTAAACATCCTCTACAGTAGCTCGACCCATAGCAGCTTTCAGTGCTGGAATACCAGCAGAGTAGTTGAATGGGGTAGCCAGAGTCTTGGCCTTAGAACGAGCACCATAACCAGTAGAGAAATATTCCAGTGCCTGGATCTGGCCTTGCTGACTAGCAGGAGCATTGGTTTTGTAATCAGCCCAATGCTGACGCATAGCATCACCCAGCAGCTCATAGTAATCCTGACCACCCAGCTCACGGTACGTAGGCATGTTGGTAATATTGTCACCTTCACGGTAAATACCACCACGCTTCAGCAGATCGAAATCAGCAGAGCCATTCAGGATATTGGTAAGGATAGGGCCGTTAGTAACACCATCCGATTCCATTTGAGCCAGCAGCTTAACGGAGGACTTACCAGACTCCAGAGCAGTAGCATACTGAGCCAGGTTATGCAGGGCAGCAAAAGACTGACCATTCATCCCATACTCAGCCACAGCATTCTTAATGACGTTGGTATCAGCAGTAGTAGCTGAACCAGCGATCACTTTCTGCATAGCACGTACAGCCTTAATGTTCTCTGGTTTACGCAGGTAGTTCTGGAAAGCAGGTAAGAAGGTAGCATAGGTCTGCTTATCAACAGACTTCAGTTTCTTACCATCAGCACCAATTACAGGAGCTTCTTCCATGCCCTGAGCCAGTGAAACAAGGAACAGGCCATACTGAGTAGGTTTGCCTTCTGCATCCAGCACAGGAGCATTACGTTCAACATTCAGTTCAATCTGGTGTGCAGCAAGGCCACCCATAGCACGATGTACTTTGGATCCTTGTGGATTGAACTCAGAAGCCAGATCACCAATACGTTGGTTAGTCCAGACTTCCATAGGCATCCAGAATGGGTTAGTACCCATACGGTTAGCAAAGTCTAAACCCATTTCCATAGAACGTTGGATATCAGCATTCTTGGCTTCACGACCTTTCTTGAAGATCTCCATTTCGTTAGGTACATCAGCATCAGTACGTACACCAAAGATATGTTGCAGGGCAGCATTATCTACAGTGGACATGGTTTGCATAGCATTCACCACACCCTGATCAATGGTGTAGTCGTACTGCATAGCTTTGCTGATACGAGCAGCCAGAACAGAAGGAACTTCACGGTTCATTTTACCGAAGACTTTCTGTTTGAAACCAGCAGGCTTAGTGGTCAGAACCTCACGTACAGCAGGATCATAACCGAACAGTTTAGACATAAGAGAACGGGTATCTTTCATCCCATTCTTAATGTCAGAAATAGCTTCAATAGCTACTGGTTTACCCTCTGCATCAAAGTTACGTGCAGGACGGCTAAACACAATTTTATGCTTGGCATCGTTAGGGGAAACACCAAAGTCATTCTGGAAAGCTTGTGCAGCTTCTTTAGCTGACTGTTCATCCAGTCCCATGGTTTGCAGATCGAAGTACTCTTTAGCAGTCATCACAGACTGTTCCATGTAACCATTGGAGTACATGGCATGAAGAGCATAAGCACCCAGAGCATTCTGCAATTTGCTGGCACGGTTAGGATCAACATCAGCACGTTTAGCGAAGCCCATAGCTTGATAGATACGTTGACCAAGTTGAGACATGATCAAGTCTTGGCGATAGCCAATATCAGCCATACGAGACATAGCTTGTGGAGTTAACTGATCTTCTTTGATACGCAGAGTCTTAGCTACTTCACTCTGGTTCAGGAACATCTTATCCCCGTTCTCACCAAGCCAGGAGAAAATACCTGCTGCAATACCAGTTTTAGTATTGGAGTCAAAGTTACCATTCTCATCCAGGATAAACTGAGCAAAGTCCTGATAACGATACTCAGGAGCCTTAGTACGAATGATGTTATCCAGGTTAGCTGTGATGTGATCGTGGAACTCCACAAACTGTTTCAGCAGAGCTTTCTGTTTAGCACCTTCAGCTTTCGACTCACTGATATGCTGTTTCAGGAAACGGTTAACTTCAGTAAAGCTACCAGTATCTACAGCAGTTTTCAGAGTGTTAATGAAGTCTTTCACTGCTACCAGTGGGCTACCAAAACCTGGACGAACTCGCTGGTTGAAACCAGTAAGCACAAGGTTCTGTAAGCCTTTAGGTTCAGCCAAAGCTTTCTCACGCAGAGCTTTCAGAGACTCACCAACTTTACCAAAGATACTCAGAGCACCGTTGGCTACAGTGTCCTGCTGAGTCTCAGTCAGGGTATCAGTGGTAGTAACAACATCATCTACGTTAACTGGGGCAGTTTGTTGAGACTCTGAACCAGTAGACTCATTATCAATGTCAGCCTGAGCATTCTCAGTTTGGGTAGTAGTCTCAGCCTGTGAACGTTGGATCTCATTCTCCTGAGCTTTAGGCTTAAAGGATTCATCCAGCTTACGATGTGGAGCATCCACACCACGATTCTGGTTAGTGGCTAAATCAGCACGACGAGTCCACTCACGATCAAGAGCATCCAGGTTACGAGCCAGTACAGGGTTAGTGTCAGAAGACATAGCCTGTTGAGTAGTAGCCATAACCTTTTCCAGCGTTGCCTGATCCATTGCACGAATATCTCGTGTGGTCAGTGGGCTGATTGTTGGTTGTGCTTGTTGTTCTTGTGTTCCTATCTCTCCTGCTACAGTAGCTGCACCCTCTGGCTGCGCCTCCGGGCTTGCTACTTGCTCAGTCGAGCCAGTCACATTCTGATTAGTAGATGGGGTAGCAATACCTTCCATATACTGACGAGTGGCTGTGATAGCCTTGGCTTCATTAACAATATTGTTAACCAGACCAGTAGAACCTTTGTGGATAGTGAATCCACCGTTCTTAGCCTGTGCTTTAGCATCCAGACGCTTGCCAGTATTCAACTCCCAGCCATTAGAAGTTTTCAGGATCTGGTAAGACTTACCATTCTGTTTAGCTTCATTCAGATACTGTTGAGCAATATCTGCTTTAGCAGTATGGGAAGTTTCAAAGTTATTGATACCAGTCATCAGGGATTGGATACGGTTAGTATCACCAGCCTGTACAGCAGTGTTAATACCCTGTTGGTAATCACCCAGTGACAGGTTATTAGAAGTGGATTTGAAGATCTCACTATTAACCTTAGAACCAGTCTTAACAGCATTCTCTGCAACTTTGGCATCAGCCAATGCACGAAGTGTACCCAGTTCAGCAGGGGTAGCATTAGCAGGGGCATTACGCACAAACTCTTGCAGGTCTTCATTGGTGTAAGACATTGGGTGACTGATAATGTCAGAAGCCGTTGGGTTCTCTGGTTTAGCCGTATTGGTATTCATACCAGTAGCTGACGAGAACTTACCAAACTCAGACTTAGCCTGATCCAGTACTTCAGCAGAACGAGTAGCAGACTGTGCCAGTTCCTCCTGAGAAGGCATAGCATCCAGTTGTTGCTGTGCAGCATCACGAGCTTCGGTCTGCTGGGCCAGGATAGTCTGTAGCTGGTTAACAGCATCAGGATCTGCATTTGGATCAGTGCTGAGTTGATTCAGTCTTTCCTGAATAGCAGGGATAAATTTACCAGCGTCAGCAAGGGTACGTTCAGCAGTAGCCCGCTGGTTAATCATATCCAGGTTATTCTGGTGATCGTTCTGTGCAGCATCCATAGCTGATTGAGCCTGAGATTGAATCTCAGCCTTCTGTTCATCAGTGGTAGTATCAGTGTTACGAGTCCACTCCATACCAGCACGACGGATTGCAGCAGCTGGGTTATACCCTTCTGACTGTGGATTCATCAAGTCTTCTGGGGTGGTATTACGAGCAGCTTGGCCTACAGTATCTTTAGCTTCAGTACGTTTCTGCATGGCCTGAGCAGCAGTGTTACCTACCTCACCAACAGTACTAAGTGCAGCACGAGGAGCACCAAAACCAGTAGCAGCAGCAATCCCCTGGAAGAAAGCAATGTCATTACCTTTGGTATCCCATTCGTTTTTACCCTTCGCATAGTTTTCCTCAATCTGGTTTTGAGCACCAGATACCAGACCTTCAGTTAAGGCGTTCTTAGCAAGGTCAACGGTAGGAGCAGCTACACGCGCAAGAGCAGCAGCAGCCGTAGAGCTGCGTGGTGCGATGCGCTGTGCTGCGTTCACCAGACGATCAGCAACCCCGGCGGGTAATACTTTAGATCCTGGGAGCATAGCAGCACGGTTAATGAAATTCTCTGCAAAGTTCAGGGCACCATCAACAACACCCAAACCAGTACCGATAGCTACATCTTTAGCTGTTGGAAGCTGACCATCAGAGGCTTTACGTTGCGTATCCAGGTGCTGAGACAATACTGAGCCACCCTGCATAGCAGAGGAAGCAAGCATACCTGGGATACCCCCAACCATATAAGGAGCAGACTCAACCATAGTCTGACCAGCAGCACCAGGGTTACGAGCAATAGCAGCTAAACCAGCAGTGAATTTATCAAGTCCTGATTTACCCTCAATTGATTTTTCAATATCAGCAGCAGCTCGCTGCATTTGAATAGGGTTAGCCAGTTTCTCAAGATTGTCATAGCTACTCTGGTTTTGAGTCTTTTGACGTTCGGCAATAGTATCCAGACGTTGACGCAGAGTTTGGTCACCTAACTCTGGTACACCATATTTATTTATCTCAATAGGCTGCGACCACCAAAGACCCTTACGATCTAATAAAGCATTATCAGCTTCGGTAGCTGTACCAGCCTTAACACGACGATAGGCATCCAGGGCATCATTAGGAATAGATGCCTGATCCAGTAGATTCCCCGCAGTCTTAAAAGTTTTATCTGTCTTAGCTGCAAGACCGTTAACAGCATCAGTAAGAGCTTTGCCGTAGTTAACAAAGGTGGAAGCTGCACGATCAGTCAATGAAGATGTTTCAGGATCTAAGAAGTTGGTAGAAGACCAGCCGTAGTCCGACTCTTTTGCAGCTATATCTTTAGCATATGCCGCCTGTTCGTTATCAATTCGTTTGAGTCGAGCAATTTCGCCTTCTTCCGTAGGATACAAACCCTGTCCTGTAAGGTTATTCAGGATACGAGTAGAAGCATCATTTACACGCTGGGCGATAGTTGGTTGGGCAGGTGCAGGAAGTGCCTGAGCAGCTTCCTGACCTGTTACCTGTTGAGGGACAAGAAACTTGTCCAAAGGAGATGAGTTACCAGCCATCTGAGTATTCCTTAGTATTATGGAGTACCCAGATTGTAACCTCATTGCTGCTGTAAAAGTAAGGGTAGAAACAGCATTTTATTTAAGCGGTCTTTTTCTTCTTGCAGAATAGCTTGCCTATCTTGAGCATCCTCTGCATCGCGCTTAGTAATCTGCAAAGTATGCAAACGTCTGGTTACATCAGTTAAATACTTAGTAGAAGTACCAGCAATAGACTTGTCTCCATCCTTTGCATTTACCAAAGAAAGGGCACCATCTAATACGTTTATTCTCTGTTGGGGGTTAAGAGCTTGATAAGCAGGTTGGTTCTTCAAGGCATTAAAAACCTTACGGGAAGTCCCATCATCCCCAAACCAGGCATCATTTTTAGCCTTTACCCAAGACTCCTCATCAAGCTTAGGATTATTAAGAGGATCCATAGTAAGACGTTGTTGTGCCTCCTCAGTTTTATCCCGTAAATTCCTGGCTTCGGCTTTACCCTGAATAACATTATCTATGTTAAGCAAACCAGGGAGCGCTTTCAGTAGAGCATTATTTTGGCTTGATTTAGCCCTCGCAGCAGCCAGGGAAGCATTAAGTTGAGCTTGGCGTAAACCAAGTTCAGACCTTTGAATACCCAGTTGAGCCTGTTTATTCTGCCAGTCAGCAGCAAAGCTCAGAGCACTTGAGGCATCACCCTGGAACTGAGATAGAAGCCCTTTAGCAGTGTTCTGATCACCAGACATAACAGCTTGCATATAAGCACCCATTAATGGTGCATCATGCTGTGCAGTCTGAAGCTGGTTTAGCTTCATCTGGTTAGTTTGACGGCCTAACAAAGTATCTGGCATGGTTGCTGCCACTTCAGATACACGAGTGGGATCAATATCCCCTTGCCGTACCAGCTGTGCTACTTGCTGTTGACGTTGGGCTAGATCATTAGCATCTGTAGCCCCGGTAAGCAGCCCTACAGCCTGAGCTGTATTACGCTTTACTACTTCATCACGGTACTGCCCCAGAGTGTTTTGCAGCCCCTGGAGAGCACCACCAATCTGCTGGTTTGCTGCCAGCAGTAATTGGTTAGAATCAGAAAAGTTAGGCGCAGTAATTGGTTGCAGTCTAATAGCCATAACTTAGATCCCATATTTTTTCATATAGTCATCAACAGACTGATAAGCGTTAGGGTTACTGGCAACACGAGCAGCCTGACGGTCTGCCAGAGAAGCATTGGTTAGCTTCTTATTAGCAGCCCACTGTTTGTTAAACTGGTCAAGCTGAGACTGGTATTGCTTCTTGGCAAGGCCCAGATTCTGGAAACCAAGATAACCTTGGAGCAAACTGTTTACACCACCCAGACCAAGCTGGCCCATCTGCAAACCAGACATGTCACCATTACCCCCCAGGATACTATCCAGCCAACCACCTGAGCCGCCTGAGCTAGTAAGGGAAGTATTGTTAAAAGTATTAGCTGAGTTGGTGAAACCAGTGCTCATATTATCCAGGGATGAGGACATAGACCCCTGATCCCAAAGACTTGGATACAACGATAATCCAGCCATAGTTACCTCACATTAATGGATTAAGTTCATCATCTGGAACAGTATACAGTTTTTGCTGCATAAGCTGCATAATCTCTACAGACGAGGGTAAAGACAATGCCTGACTCAGGTACATATCAGGTAACTGTAAAGCCAGTGCCCCAATGTTTGTATTCAAAGTTCGGGCTATCATCTGATCAGCTGTTTCACCTAAGTTAACATAACCATTTGTAGCCTGAAGGAATATCCAGTCAGAAATAGTATTAGAACCCTGGTTTAACTCATCTTGAGCTTGCTGGAGTACTTCCTGTTTCTCTTCCAACTCTTTCTGAAGAGATCCCAGTTTCTGTTGCATAGCTATCTGCTGTCCTTTCATGGAAGCATCAGAGGCTTTAAATGCAATATTAGAAATCTGCATCAGGTTTTTAGCAGTTAAACTGAATGGCCCTGTAGTGCCTGAAAAATAAACATAACCACCATACACAGCAGCCACTACAGCAACCACAGTAGCCAGTATAGAAGCCCAACTCCCAAGCTTACTAAAGACATACTTACTGAGTAGTGAGAAGGCTATCAGCGTACCTGCGGCTGTGGCTACAGCAGTCAGAGCACCAATAAGAGATAATGAAGCACCTCCTGTCCACCAGGATACGGCTACAGCTACTACAACAGTCACTGCCTGGAACAGGCCAGTCTGATACCACTTGGTTTTAACTGTGTACTCAGTGCAGATCAATACTTGCAGAGCACGGGCATACAAAGTTTCACGGTCATGGGCAGAGAACAACTTTCTGAATGCATGATCCAGAGGAACCATCAGCTGATCGTGCTCATGGCCTCGGGTTACCTTACTACCTCCCACACGAACACTATGAGTTAGCTCATATACCCTTACCTCTTCGTACTCAGTATCTGAGGTCTGGAGTTTGTAGAAATGGTAGGTCATGGGCTTAGTGCCATAAGTACCATCAGAGTTTTTAGTAGGGATCACCCCATCTTCTGCATAACCAGAAACAACACTACCTTTAGGGCCAATAGAACCTGTGATCTTGGCATAGCCAAGTAAGTCCATATTATTGTAAGTAGCAATATCAGTATCTTCAGATTTAACCATAGCACCAAGATGCATCTCATAGGTGTCTAAATCTGAAGCAGGCACATCCTCAGATCCTCCAGTATTTCCTGAGCTGTCCCACATAGCTTCTGTATACTCAGGGCGAATATTGCAAAGGGTATAGAAGTAATTAAACAGGTATTCCTGCTCTACAGCATTTTCAGTATTAGCAGGTACTTGCAGGATTAAAAGTACATCCCTGACTTTACTCAGTGAACTGAGACTTTCATAGATCTGATCACCAACTTCAAGCCAGTTAAGTCCTAACTTTTTGCAGATTTTAACAGAAGTTTTATAGGCTTCTGTGTCTTGGTAGTCATCGGAGATTAAACGTTTTCCCCCAAGTCTGTAGTAGATACGGGGGAAATGCTGACCAAAATCGGCTACTGTCGTACCCGTGATACCATCCAGATCAGGGTAAGAGCCTGAACCATATTGATAAGTGAAATACCCAATATGGGTAGTAGATCCATCGACCCATTGATAACAAACCATAAAGTAATCTGGGTTATCGTCAGTATCTTCCCCACTAGGATCTAACACAGCATCAGGGTCATAATGCCCTGAGTCACTATCATCAAGTACAGTATCTGTATCAATATCTTCATCTGCTGGATTGTAGTCATAAATCCCAAAACCAGTATTGAAAAAAGCAATGACATTAATATTGACTGTTTTGGTTGTGATATGCCGAGACACCTCAGTAGCTACAATAGTGATTACACCTGTGTCAGGATCGGTAGTTTCAGTAGTTTGAGTAGGGTCAGTCTCATCAGTCTCATTGGTAGAAGTTCCCACATCCACTGAGCTAATCACATCAGATGGTATGGTAAATCCATTCCAATCTGTAGTATTGCTGGTAGTGTCTGAGGACTCCTCAGTAACTACATCATCATATCCGCCTGAGCCATTTGGGGTACGTACAGTGGTAGTTACCTTAGTGGTTTCTACGGTAGTAATTCGCTTAACCCCGGCAAAACTAAAAGCATATTCAACACGGATATAGTTGGAACCAGTAGGGCTAACCTCATCTGGTGTATCTGCCCTGGTTAAGTCCTGTACTCTTGTGGGTGTGTAACCACTCTGAGGTGAGTATCCCCAATGCTGGAACATAACATCTCCAGCTCTTTCACTGGTTTCAGGAGTGATAAAGTTAATAGCATTATGAAGATAGCAAGAAGTACCCAAAGCTGAGGATCTAGCAGTTAACTCATTAGAGGTTGGATTATACCCTTGGGTGGAAATTAGCTGTTGCCACATAGCATGTCTGAAATTACCGGGCACAAACTGGCTATAAACATAAGTCAGATCTGACTGTCCTGTAAGAGAAACCAGAACATCATTTAAGGATTCTGCCCCTGTAAAATCAGTAACAGCTACTGTGGATACTGTGGGTAATCCATAAGTATACTTGCCTTTTGCTGCCCAACGATAAGCAGCATCCCACTTAACATTGTTAGCAGACCATCCATACTCCAACATCAGATCAGTTAATGATTTAGTGTTATCTTCATCCAATACGTAGGTAGTAATAGCCTGCCCAATTACATCAGGTAAGTAGTCATCATTTATTAATCGGGAGTATGAAAAATCTCTGTATGTCTTTTTCTTGCCGCTAAAAAGTCCCATGGTGACCTCATAAAAAAGAAGGGAGCACTAGGCTCCCTTTATGATATATCAGACTCTTAGGAAGGGGTAACAGATACATCAATACCTGCTAAGAGTTTCTGGATAGCTTTACCTACCGTAGCATCATCCAGCAGGTTAGTACTGTTAGCCGAAGTATCCTCGTCAGTCTGTCTACGCACATTCCAGGTGTTTGACATAATCTGAGCAGCTTGCTGTTCAGCATTACGTTTATACCCGTCTTTCTGTGCATTCATCAGCTCGACTTGAACATCGATAACAGAACCAGAACCAATGACAGTTGAGTCAGTCTGAGCTTTTTCAGTAATAGTTTTCTGAGCATAGTATTCAGTCTGTGCCTTAGCTTGTTCTACCTGCTCACGTAAGAGAGCAAGCTGTTCTCTCTGAACATCAATCTGGGCTTCCAGTAGCTCAATTTGTTTATTGGCTTGCTCCAGTTGAGCTGGATACAGGGAAGTCAGTTGATAGTCTTTAAGCTCAGTATCTTTGGTAATGTTAGCCGTCTGAGCCTGGATCTGCTCAATCTCATACGGCGTTTTCTGCATCTGGTCATGGATCTGATCAATCTGAGCTTGGGTAAGATCACTCTGCAATTCAAGCTGTTTAAACTCCAAAGCCTGTCGTTCTTTGGCTAAGAGGAATGAGATAGCGGCTTGCAGGGTAGAATCATAAGTTGCTGCGTAGGTCTGCCCATAGCTAGGGCCAGTAATGCGGTTCTTCTCAAACTGTTCATTGAGTTGAACACGCATTGTTTGCAGCAACTTATCCCAGACACCAGTACCTTTAAGATCAATAGTAGTAAGATCTGTAATATCCAGATCAGGGGCTACTACTGTATCAATGGTAATGTTAGTCATGGTTTATCCTTAGTCGTCCAGAGCACCACGTTGCAGCTGACTAAGCGCCAGTTCATCCAGCTCTGCTTGGGTCAGTGGAGGCAGCTCAGTAATGGTATAGGCTGGAATAGATTTAGGCACTCGAATAGTAGTGCCATATTTACCAGGTTTAGAAGCAAAGATCTGAACCTGTTTTTCTCGCAGCATGTTTACCATGATACGAGGCAAATGGAACGGTTTATCAGGTTGGTTATACGGAACCAGTTTACGAACCTGGACACCGGCACCGTTGGACACACCCAACCATTCACCAGGCCACTCACGTTTATTTGGGTCATTACAGACGATGAGACAACGAACCAGAGACATAGCTTCTTTATGCTTACGTTGGCGACGTTGTTCTTTGGTTTCGCCTTTAGTAGGGCGTTCTTTTTCTTGTGGTTCCTGCCCTTCCATAACTTCTGCAATACGTGCAGCCAGTTTTTCAGAGCTGATATTAGGGTGGAAATCCACACCCAGTTGGTTAGCTTGAGCTTCCAGTAATTCACGATCTTGTTCAGTGTACTGTGACATTTCTTACCTACCTTTAGTTAATAAAAAACCGGGGAGGATTCCCCGGCTTTAAGCTTAATGCAAACTGATTTAATAAACCAGTATTACATCTTAGCAGTGGTCATGATCAGGCCAATACGCTCTGGACGTTGAGCCATGAAGCCGTAGAACCAGCGCATAGAGATGAAGCCAGTTTCACCATACGGGTCAGTACGGTCAACGTTATCACCTGGTTTACGGCTGTTGATCTCGAACTTCACACGGTTGCCAGAGGTCTGGAACGTGATGGTAGAGAAAGAGTCATCACCAACACACAGCAGAGGGAATACATCGTATTTCGTGCCATCGTTGTAGTAGACAGACTCATCGCCACCAGTCAGGGTAGCACCACCACCAGACCACTTCATCATCTTCTGGTTTTCGATCAGACGGAACTGACCTACTGAACCTACTTCACCATTAGCCAGGGAAGTACCCGCAGCGTAATGTTCAGCAGAGATGAATGCTGGCTGATCATGCAGGTTCTTCATTGCTTCCAGGGTAGGACGCAGTTCAGGGCCACAGAACAGATAGCGAGCAGCTGGGATTACACGAGTATCGATATTACGAGTACCCGACAGGATGGTGGTTTTCTTCGGCGTATCAGCCTTATCCAGAGCCATTGCCAGCTTCATGAAGTTACTGTAAGACAGGACGTCGCCCTGGCCCAGTTCAGCACGGGAGTTGGCATCGCCTGCATAGACGATAGTACCAGCGTTGTTGATCAGGTCGATTTGCAGGGCATCTTCGTTCATGTCAGATGCAGCAATCATGATCTCACGGTTGATATGCTGGAGCAGTTCAGCATCGGTATCGAAGTTCAGAGAGTCACGGGTGTACTCAATGAAGAAACCGAACTTCTCGAAAGAACCTTCCAGTTCAATACGAGTAGTACCAACACGGTTAACACGACCACCGTTTTCACCCAGTACAGGGAATTTGTCCGGGATAGTACCGATATCACGGCTGGAACCATACAGGTTACCATTAGCGATTTTAGCACCAGTTGCATCGATACCCTGATCGTTAATGTTACGATCATCAAGCAGCGGCAGGTAATGGAACATCTTCAGCTTTTTGCCGAAGTTAGATGGAATGGCTTTGGCAGAAGCCAGCTGAGTGAAGTACTGCTCTTTCTGAGCATCTTCCATTGCCTTACGCTGGTAATACGCAGTATTAATCTGCGGGCCAACGCTGGACGGTTTACCTTGGGCAGGAGCCTTATATTGCATAACCATAGGTCAGTAACCTCTTAATTAAATTTGCTTGGGTCAATCTTAGCAAATTCTTCTGGAGAAAGGGAAAAGATATCTTCAGGAGTTAATTTACGTTGACTGGTTTGTGGAGCTTGACGAGGTGCAGCTGCTGCACGACGTGCTTGAGCAGTTTGAGAGGCAGTGCCCTGTTTAAGCTGGGTAGTAGTAGCAACAGCTGAAGCTTGCGCTTGCTGTACCTGCTGCATTTGTTCAGGAGTAGCAGTAGCTTTTAACAGACCAGCTTCACGTAAACGTACTTCAGTGTCACGGAATAACTGAAGCATTGGTTGTGCAGCCAGTTCTGGTTGGAACAACCGACGACGACTAACTTCATCCATGATCTGCTGATATTCACCACGGGTATTCATTTCCTGAAGCACTCCCAGAATACCTGGATTTTCAGTAATGAATTTCTGACTTACATCATCCCAGCTCTGAGCAATGCCATTAAACATCTCAGTGAAACCAGGTTGGGTAACCAGAGTTTCAATAGTGTCATTCAGCTGCATCTGAACATCAGTTGGAGCTTGATAGCTGGTTTGATAATTATCTGCCTGAGCTACGTCGAACTCATACAGATCAATACCGCTGTCCTTGACGAGCTTTGCAATTGCCTCTGGCTTCTTATTATGAAGATCCAGAAGGAAAGCCACAGTGGATTCATCCATTGCATTGGCTTGCTGAAGCATTTGAGCAACACGGCGAACTGGTTTCAGAGCAGCCATCTTCTCATGGTAGTTGGCACCCATCTGCATGAGCTTAACAGCTTCATCAGCAGATTTAATGGTGAGGTCACGACCGTTAGCCTTGAAAGGCTTACCAACAATTTGCTCGTATAACGCTTTGTAGTCCGGTGCGTTTTCGTTGCTGGAGTCAGGATCAGTCTTCTGAGGCTGTGCTTTAGGATCTGTGTCTTCTGGATTATCAGAAGTTTCTTCCGGCTGCTCAGGATCAGTTTCAGGGGTGGTTTCTTCCTCTGGCTGTTCTGTTTCTTCTTCAGTCTCAGGAATTTCTTCCTGATGTTCTTCAGGAGTTTCTTCAGCTGTAGCCAGGGCATCAGCTTCCGCTGCTGCTTTTTCAGGATCAAATTTGCTTAATTCATCCTCAGACATGGAGAAGATATCATTCGGATCTAGTTGCTCATTTGAATTACTCATGGGTTAGTCCTCGTCGTAAAATTCTTCTCGGGTCTGCTCTGCATCTTTAAGAGATTTAGAAGCCGTTGCCCGGTTCTCTTTTACTTCATCCAGATATTGCTTGAAGGCAGCTACAGCATCAATCTTTCGAGCGATTTCATTATCTGGGGTCATATCACGAGTACGTGAATAAACCAGATTCAAAGCATGAGTTCCAAGGTAGTTGCGTTCAATAAGCATACGAAAATCTGGATTAACTTCCAGACGTTCTAAAGCTTCACCCAGTGCTACCTGTTGCTTATACTCTTTTATATCGTTGTCGAGATTATTGATGTTCATAACTACCTCATGAAAGAAGCAGGGGGACAATACAACAAATTGCCCCTCCTGCCTATAGTTTTAAATAAATTACGTCTTATTACTAGTGCTTTGAGTAGGAGGATTCAAATCTCTTTGTGCCCTTAATAACTGTAGCTGGCTATTATGATTCAGCTTGGTATTAGCAAGTTGCTGGAGTAAACCAGATTGATGCTGTGCCTGAATCTGATCCAGAGTGCCTTGCTGTTTAAGAGCTTGGGCAGCAAGTAAGGTATCGCCCTTAGCTTGTTCCATCTCCAGAGCTTGCTGATGTTTAACACCATTCTGAGTCTGCAAGAAGTCGAGACTATTCTTGTCAGTCTGAGACTGGATCTGACCAGCTTTAGCCATCTCAGTACCTTGCTTAACTTGGTTAAGCTGACCTTTGCTTCCTTCAGCCATAGCTTGAGCATTGGTAAGGTTGATCTGAGCCTGAAGCAGTTCAAGCTGTTTCTGCTGCATCATCTGTTGCATTGGATCAGGTTGTGGCTGGTACTGTTCGATCTTACGAACCATATCAGGCATCTTGTTCAGACGTGCAATTTCAGCAAGGAACAGCTTACTGAAATCAGGGCCGAGAGTTTGAGCACTGGTTTGCAGCATGAAAGCAAGCTGTTGAGCTTTAGCCTGATCATCTTCAGCTGTAGAGATGGTAAGACGAAGATCATAATTACCTGGTAAGTCATCACGACGAATAGGCACAAACTGATCTTCAGTAATACGAACTACAGTTTCCTCGTCCAGGAATTCAGCATTCATTGCAATGATCTTACGACCAATCTTAATGAGGCCATTGGACAACCGACGAAGGATGCCAAGTTCACGTTTAGAAGCAGCATCCAATGCACCACGTACACCAGCAGCTGTTTGGCCTAAACCAGCACCAGAAATACCTTCTGCCCCAGAGAATGACTTAACCCCAGTCAGTGATTCAGCATCATTGTTCATAAGCTGAAGCATAAACTGAGCAGACTGTGGGATCTCAGGGAAGGTGTGGGTATGGATACCTAGACGAGGATCTGTACCAGGGTTAAACTCATAATCATCACCACGTTGGAATTTACGCTTGTTGGTTTCATCCAACATGTTCTTAGCAAAACCAGTCTGAGAGTTAGCTGACTTACCAAGCAAGTCAATCATACCCCTGGTTACAGCACCAATGATATCCTGGTTATCCTTCAGCAGTTCTGCGTCTGGTTCACCATAGATAGAGTTCTTAACAGGCAAGTAAGGAACTGAGACGAACGGAATCTTCTTGTCCGGGAAAGGGTTCTCTTCCAGACGGATCAGTACACCGTTAACCCAGGTTGCTACAATAGGGCGTAACAAACCAGAATTATCAGTATCCCAATATCCCCAATACTCATAAGCAACAATTCTTTTTCGAGGTTTACCTTCCGGCTGGAAGTTGGGGTCATTAGGTGCTTCATAGTTTTGCTCAGTGAGAGGTGAACTGTTCGAGACATTGATGTTCTCCAGGTTCTTGTAGCGCCCATCTGCTTTAAGTTCTGCAAGGGACGTCTCAAAAGAATAGATAACAAACTTAGCGTTATCCAGGTCACCCTTACAAGAAGGGTCTACATACAGGTTATTTAAATCACAGACTTCTACCGTAGGACAGTTCTTAATTGTCTTCATCTCGGTAGTGTTAGCTACACCAATAGGAGTCAGTGCATAAGGGATCCCCGTATTTTTGAGAATCTCATAACCATCCTGTAATTGCTGAGGGTAGTTTAAAAGATATACAGGATTCTCCTGCTCAACCTGAGCCATCTTTTGATAGATATCCATCATGTCAGCAGCAACAGAGTAGGAGTAGACAGGTTCCTGCTTAGGGACTTCCCTTTCTTCAAAATCCCAACCAACACGAACAATGATCGTACCATCATCTACTGCACTACGGACGTAAGCATCAATGAAAGCAACACGATCAATTTGTGTCTGGAATTGGTTATTAAGAATTAAACTGTTTTGTCTAGCACCAGGAACATCCTCCCAAGTTACTGGGTTAATGTTGTATAAGTCTGGAGTAGATAAGAATGGCTCAGACAAAGCAGCATAACGCCACTCAGCCTGCTTACGAATAAGCTTAGGCTGAATCTTAGATTGCCCCTCACCTTTAGGGGTAGTCGTCTTACCTTTACGGTAGCGTTCCCACTCCGCTATCTTCGCGGTCTGAGTATCATGAATAGGTGTAGCATTGGTCAGATCCTGTTTAAGAATCGATAGAGTAGGAGGATTCTTCCATCCTGTCTCGATGCCTACAGGTTGATCATGGTAAGCTACACTTACGCTCTGATCTTCATCGTTCATAGTGTTCTAACCTTAGTGAATAATTTGTTGTATTAAACCAGAAAGAGGCCATACAAATGAAGTCCAATGCCGAAAAAGTAGCTGAACTTAATATTGCTTTTGGTAATCCTAAAGGCGATCTCTCCAATCCTAATGTCAATGCTATCAGAAAACAGGCAAAGCTGTGTCTTGAAGAGTCAGTGGAAGCCATTGAAGCCAGCAATCCTGCCATGATGGTACAGGTACATTTGCAGAAACGCCTAACGAATGCTGATGTTGGCCCAGTAAATATGATCCAACTGGCTGATGCTATCGGTGACATTCTCACTGTAGCTTATGGCCTGGCTCATGTGGCTGGTTTCGATGCCAATAAGATCTATGATCTGGTTCACGAGTCCAACCTGACTAAATTCATTCGTCATGAAGATGAAGTGGAAGATGCCCTGTCTTACTACTGGGCTATGGGCTTTGGTGATGATGAACTCACCATCGAAGGTGAATACCCTCGTGCTTACATCAAAGTGGCTAAAACCACTGTTATTGATGGTAAGGAGTACCCAGAAGGTAAGTTCCTTAAGAACATGATCACCTTCAAAGAGCCTGACTTTTCATCCCTGTTCCCTGACTACGATCCTGAGCAAGCTGCCCACATGCAGAAAGTTGCTAAAAAACTGGGTGTAGGTGTTGCCTAAGCTAAGTAGCTATGGCATAACTAAATCCAGCGAAGATTCGGATTGGATTCCTGCTTTAGCCCTGGTTCGCTAGGGCTTCTTTTTTAAATACATTTACGAGTGTATTTAGAACAGAAGAAGCGTGTTGCGATGTTGATTCTGTTGCCATACCCCAACAAGGTATTTTAAAACACAGGCAGTGTCCTGTTATGTACAAAGGTCTAAAAGCTGGAGTACCCTGGAACCAGAACCAGGTTATCGAACTCGGAGTAGCCCCTACTTTACAGGGGCTTATTTATAAAGATATTCAAGAGTGTTTTTATAAATAAGATGGGATAGCTAAACGGTGAAGCGGTAGACTGTTAATCTATGATAGCTGGGTTCGAGTTCCAGTCCCATCGCCAAATTGGAGCATAGCCAAGTAGGTTAAGGCATTGGTCTTTGATACCGACATTCTCTGGTTCGAATCCAGATGCTCCGGCCAACTTCCGACTCGCTACCGGAAGACCGTTGGATAACTCTATGTTGCCGGGCTATCAACCCATGCTTGCTGAAGCAGTCAGTGGCTCTGAGTATATCCGCCAGCCTCGTTTGGCAAACGTAAACTGCCTAGGATGCCCCTCTACGGAGGGGCTTTTCTTTATCTGAGGAATCCGTATGACTACCGTAAGTAAATCGAGTATTGAAGCCAAGATTCGTGGTGTGTACTTCATCAATGCTGGTGAAGCCATTAGAAACAGTAATGATGGTTACACTGTTACTGATCTTATAGAACTCGAACTGGTAACCATCTGCATTATCATCATGGAAAATGGTTTCAAGGTTGAAGGTACTTCTGCCTGTGTGGATCCTTCCCGTTACAATGAAGCTATTGGGCGGAAGGAAGCCTATGATAACGCCTTCGAAAAGATCTGGGAGAAAGAAGGTTATCTCCTGAAGCAGAAACTGTTTGAGGAAAGCCAGAAATGAAAATCGCTGACATGCCAGATACCCCGGTTCGAGCAACCATCTTAACTGCTGCCCATCATGTATTGGCAGACTCTGCTGATATGGCCCACATGTTACAAAAAGCCAATCAGCTATTAATGCATGAGTTTCCGCAAGCTAATGTGGAAACGATTGCAAAAACCTGTCATGCAGCTAATAAAGGTTACTGTGAAGCTTTAGGGGATTTCAGTCAACCCTCCTGGGAAGATGCCCCACAATGGCAAAAAGATTCTGCTATTGCTGGTGTCAAATTCCACCTGTCAGGGGATCATGGCCCAGAGGCCAGCCATAATAGCTGGTTAGCCCAGAAAGAAGCTGAAGGTTGGGTATACGGGGAAGTAAAAGACCCTGTTAAAAAGGAGCACCCTTGTTTCGTGCCTTATGAACAATTACCTGTAGAACAGAAAGCTAAGGATTATATCTTCCGCAGTATTGTTCATGCTTTTAAAAGTTAATAAGAAAAGCCCCGGTTAAGGGGCTTTATTTTTATCTGAAGTCTGACTTAGCAAACCTGCTGTAACCAGATCCCTGAGTAGAAACATCCACCCCCTGATCAGTAAGCACTGCACAAGCAGACAGATACTTATTGTAGTACTGGGTTGTCTCATTAGTCCCTGCCTGTAGTCCACCATTGGTAGGTGCAGTCAGTCGAGATGAGATGTAGTAAACCAGTGCATCCAGGTAAGTAAAGGGCAAGTCCAGATCAATACGATCATAGGTAGTTACCCCGTTATCCTCCAGCTTAGGAATGCGAGCAGGTGCAGCTTTATAGAATACCTTCATGAAACCAGAAGGCATATTCTCAGGCAGTCTGATCACATTAACAACAGGAGTATACAGCACAGGCAAGCCAGGCCCACAACTACCATAGCTGCCATAGGGGGTTCTGGTGGTGATGGTTGCCGGGTAGTCCAATGTGCTGTCATATCGCGCCCATGAGTTTGGTGGTGTACAGTTGCATCCATGTCCACGCCCACACCCACAGCCTCTCGGCTGGGTGTGGTCTGTGTCCATGTTCAGTGGGTATTGTTGTCCGTCCTGGTTATAGATAGAGAGGATCTCTACCACATCATCCTTAAAGGGATCATCACAATCCTGAATGAAAGCATTGCCACGAAGCTTGTGTGCACTCACTGCATTCTTTCTATCCAGTACTAGCTTAGTATCCCCACAGCAATGCTTAAGCCATACCTCTTTCTGTTTCACAAAGAAACGCATATGGATATCAGTTAAGCCAGCATTGATAATGGGCAACAGTCGTTTATTAAAAGTTTCAAATGGGATATCCGCCCCATTCTCAAACAAGGAGAGGTGAGATAACTCACCCGCTGCCAAGTTCTCTAACACATCTGATAATTTCAGTTTCATACAGGATCCTTAAACCAGATAGCTACTGAGTCGAGTATCTACTTCAACGTCTGGCTCATACCACACGTCTTTCTCTTCGTTGTAGTATACAGGTGCAGCTGCCCCTGGCTTAAAGGTTTTCAGTAATGCCAGCTGAGAAATGGTATCGATGGCATCGTCATGTTTGGATTTGAAGCCGCCCAGTGATGCAAGACGAAGTTCTTCCATCATCTCAACCATTGCCTTACTGGTTCTCAGTTCTGAAGGGAAATACATCTTCCCAGCTTTAAACCAAGGCACCACTACGTTAAAACGCTGAAGCTTATCAGTGGTAGGACGTATACCAGGCTGGCTTGAGTTGTTACTGGAAGCCAGATTAAAGAAGATATTCTTCTCGATCTGCTGTTCCATAATCCAGGGGATGAAACCAGACTGCTGACCAGTAACCTCGATCCCTACATCTTGAGGATTATACTGAGAAACCAGACGGAATAAGTCCCGGATATTCTGTCCCATATGCTGGCGTTCACAGATGCCATCCACATAGAACCAGTCACCGTTATTGTTCAGTGCCCATACAGAGATAACAGAGAAGTCAGCAGACTGCTTGTCACTGGTAGCAAAGTCAGTAGTGATGTAGAAGTTGTAGTTGCTCTTGTTCTTCAACAGAGCAGCACGAGAGTAATAACGAATATCCCCATCAGCGATCAGCCTGTCTTCATCAGACATGATCTTAAGCATCAGTTCCTGGTTGAACATGGCAATCTTACCACCCAGTAATGCTTTCTCATACTGCTGTTTGACATAACGATAATCAAAACGGTCAGGCCAGCTACCCCTGAACTCTGATTCCTCACAAGGGAACATTTCACACACTGGGTAGACGTTGACAGTCCATGCCCCGGACTCAACTGCTTTATACAGCGGGTCACCTGCGTTAAAGGGAGTACCAGACCAGATCATCATGTTGTTGGATGGGTGCAATGCATACTCTACTGCCTTGTATACCGTATCCTCGATAGCAGCAATAATAGTAGGGGAACGGGCATCCTCATCCGATACCAGGTCATCAAGGATGGCCAGCTTAGGACGTTTACCCATCTCTTTCGTACCACGAACACCTGTTTTAGCACCATAGCCTTTGATTACTGTGGTTTGCCCTTCCAGGTTGGTAAACTCCCAACGAATATCCGTAAACTTGGCTTTAGGGATCATTCGCTTCAGAAAGTCTGAGTTTTCCCAACGGAATTCTAAGTTCTTACGCATGTTCTTCACACCGTTATCCACGGAGTCAGAAACATACAAGGCCAGCTCAATACGCCCAAACTCAGGCAGACTACCAAACACACCCAAGTACAAGAACAGGTACTCAGCCATCACAGTAGTTTTAGCAGCACCACGGTGTACCATATTAGCAATACGCCGATCACCCGACACAACAGTGTCCAGCATTTTGTAGTGAAGCACCGGAGTCTTATGCTCCTCGCCCTGACCACCATTGACCAGCTTGATAAAGTTAACGAACTGCAAAGCAAACAGACTCGGCTTATACGTAGGATCTTCTGCATAAGACACCCCGTTTAGCCAATCTATTACCGTTTTCTTTGGCTGTTCAACGTCAAAAATATTACTCATAACCTTTCTCCTCTCCCAGTGCTGGACGCTTCTTATGTGGCAATATAATCACTGCTATCCAGCACATGAGGTATGTTAGAAATAACCAGGCATACCATTGGTCAATCGTCATCGCTGATTACCTCACCTTCGATAATACGGCCCTCAGCAATCTCCTTAGCTGTTCTCATACCACTGGCAATGACTTGTTGCTGTTCACGGCTCAAACCTTCCATAACCTGTCTCAGCTCGGTTAGGGTGGTATCCTGTTTCACAGAAACATCCAGCTCCACCTTCTTAGCTTCAGGAGGACGCAGATAGTTCATCAGTGCAGTGGCTGCATCACTCTGTACCTTCTCGCTGGTAGCCGTCTTCATGAGCAATGCCTGATGCATCACAGCATCATGGAATACATGCCTGTACATAATATGAACAGGAATATATGCTACCTCTTTAAGGCTGGATACCAGTTTAGAGTTAGAGTACATACTGACATAAGCACTGACCTCTTTCGAAGACAACCCTTTACTCAGATAATATTTATAGCGATCAGGGAAAGTCTTAATCCAGGCATCCTGGTTTGACATACCCATAGACAGGTAACTTACAAACTGCACAGCTTCTACATAGTTACTAAGTTTGTATTTACCATTGGACAGTACGTTAGTGTACTGAAAGAGGTTATGGGCATACTGCTCTGCAAAACCAGGGTCATTATTCAGGATATCATTAATCTTATCCACCAGCTTAACACTGGCATTCTTACCCAGGTTACTCGGCAATGCATTCTTAAACTCTTCTAGCGTAATCTTTGACATAAACACCTCCAGTTATTGGAGGGAGTATATGCTATAGGTAGGATTAGGTACAACGTGGTTGTATATCGTTATCCGCCTTATAGTGAAATTTATATATTTTATATATGAGAGTTAAAACATAAGCAAGATATAGGTGCATTCGCTTTCAACTTAAAAGTTGTGGTAATTTTTCTAATTTGGGTATGAGTGTAGTACTTACTACCTGGCTCATACCCACAAGGGAATCTACCCCCGGAGCTGAACTCTAAAAAAGAATTCTTACTCATGCCCATTACCATTTCTCTTACACATCTATGAGCACGCTCAATCAATGGATGAATCCAAGTCGTCGTGTGACTATAAACCAGCGCCAATCGTAGTTGCAGTAACACTCGTTCATGTCTGTGGTGCATGAACCCTTTACGAGTGCAAGCCACATCACCAACTAACTTAGCTAAGAGGAATTAAACCATGGGTATTCGCGCAGTGTATGACTCAGCAACCAAGACTATCACTGATACCATTGATACTGCTGGTCTGCTTGCATCAGCTGGTAAACGTCTGGCTGAAGTAGCAGATAACAAAGCCAAGCGCTTCAGTGAGATGGTAGAGCTGAAGGATAAAGCTGAATACATCAGCACCAAGAAGCAGCTGGAGAATCAGCTGGCTGCACTTGGCGTATCGCTGGACGATGATAAGTAACGGAGATTAAGTGATGAAAGACGCATTCAATGTAGTATCTGTAGTATGTATCGGATTAGTGATAGCAAGCGGTATTGCATTGTGCATCGAACCTAATCACTTCTTATCCGTACTCTGGGATTTAACCAGCTAATCATATGCTCACCTTCGGGTGAGCTATTTAATTTAAAGCATACACATATATAAAAACTAAAACCTAAAACCTAAAAGCATACACACACAAGAGCATACACATAAAAGAATACACACACGATACACACACCAGGCACGGAGACAGTACAGGTGCGCTACTCCGTTTCAAAACTTGTGGCAAACTTACTCTCTGGCGTATGTCAGCCTAACTCTGTACTACCTCTTGTATACAGTAAGTTACTGATAAGCCAGTCCAGATTAATCTATATATCAATTCTGAATATGCTTATAACAAAATGATATAAGACAAACCACTTGACACAGTGTTACTATCTCACCCAATCCCTTAACACAATCCCTCACTAACCCACCCTCAGTCATCAAATAGATATAGATCTATTCTATGTAGAATCACCAGTTATCTCCGTACATCCTACCGGTGTACTCCGATAACATTCACTCATCACCGTGACCAGTTAACTTAGATAGTTAACTTATATAGGGAATGGTGAGAATTGAGTGTCAACTCACTAGTTTGGTTATGTTCATAACTATCCCTATACTCTCCCTATACCTCATCATTCACATCCCTCATACCTAAACCAACCTATGTACTATCGTTATAGGTACATATAACCACATTAACATTACTGGTATTACACAGGGAGTAGTACGAAGCGACAGCGAGAGTACTACGACCATGTATTGCCTACAGGCAATGAATAGAAGTGTTCACTTAAACTAATAAGGATATGGGTATGTCTATTATCGTAACGTACATGTTGATTGATTCTGTGTCTGAACAAGAGAAAGAGTTTGGAGCACTCAGTGCTGTAGCCGACTGGGTAAAAGGTATTGGCGAAGATATGTTCACCTCTGTAGATATCTTTGATGGGTATGGTTCATCCATTTCAGATTTACAAATCATGCACGATATTATTCGTGCTAATAAAGAAGCTGAATATCAAGTTCTCAACAACGCTGCCTTACCAACTAAAGAGGCCATTATCAGTGAGAAGAATGATACTCCTGTAGGTTTTGCTAGTTGGTGCTGGGGAGCTGACTTTGGTTATGAAGATTACCAAGGTATGGCTACTGAACGAGGCATACCTCCATTAAGTAAGCCTATATTTGAGTATATCCACAACTGGTGGAATGAGCAGTTAGCTCAAAGTACTTATTTAAATAAATAAATAAATAAATAACTCACTAATGCCCTGTGAAAGCAGGGCTAGGAGTTTATATGCCCAAGTCATTTATATTCGCACTACACGTTGTAGCTGCAACAGTAGTTATCCAAGCAGCACTCTATCATGGTGCTAATGGTTATATCAGCCTAGCCCTGTTAGTAGGATTCCTTATGTCCGTATTCCGTAAATGTGTTTGAGGATTAAATCATGCAAGTAATCAAATTCCACGAATTAGAAGATGGTACTCAGTTCATGTTTGCCCAGACATGGGCATATGGTGACCGTAATGTATGGCAGAAAGCCACAGAAGATGGTGATAACCATAACTGTGTGCTCATCAAGGATAGTAATAAAGTCAGCTTTGCTGGTCATAATACTTTAGTAATCCCAGTCCATTAAACCAGAGGTGTAATCATGAATTTCCTACATCCAATTAAGTTAATGTATATCTTTAAAGCCTTAGAAACTAACCCTATGTGGATAGATCACATCACCAGTGCTTCTAGTAATTTAATAAATTGGAAGTACCCTGATAAAGAAAGAACACGAGCTATGCTGTGTTCTCCTCAAGTAGCACATGTATTAGATGAGGAAACAGAATTAAAATACTATCTTATACTTCTTGCTTTCTCATCTGACAATTTCAGAATCAGTAAAAATACATACCTTGAACTCTATAACTTGGAAGGGAACCTAATTAAAACAATACCCCATTCTGAATGGAGTACCGCATTATCTCTAGCAATTGAAACAGCGTTACTGGAAATACTCCTCAATATCAATCCGTGGTAAACCAGAGGTAATTATGGATCTTGAATTAGAATTACATCGTAAAGCTGTTAAAGAAGCATCATATCCACATATCACTCGTAGACTGGTTCAAGACCATTTAGGTCAACAGTGGTATGTCAATCGTATTGAAATAACCATCATGGGTGAAGAGTTCTATCACGTTAAATCAGAGATTAAAGGTGATAAACAACATCTGTACTCATTACTGATGAATATGCTCACCCATATCAAGAAAGGTGGTGTGCTCAATCTTGAGCACTGGAAACGTATTCAGTATACCTATTAAACAATAGCCCTCACTGGAGGGCTTAGTTTATTAACGTGTTCTCCGAACACTCTTGTGAATCGGTCTACTGGAGACAGGGGATGAAGATATATTCTTTAAATGAAGCCAGATTAATGCATAATCTGGGTATACGTATGAGATGTATTAATGCTACCCGGTTACCATCTTTTGTAAACCAAGATAGGATATTTATGACATCTACTACACGTATGATATGTGAAGACACTAAGGGTAAACGTTTTTACGGTGAACTTCTTATACGTGATGAATACACTGCATGGGTAATAGCTGATGACATTTAATGAAGCCAGGGCTGCACTAGCTATTGGGTGTAAAATTACTAATTGCCTCTGGGATCCCCACAGGTATGTTTACCTAGAAGGATCCATGTTAATCAATGAAAGAGGTAATCCATTTATACCTTTAAATAGTCTTAAACATATAATGATTCTAGGATGCTGGGAGATTTATCATGAAAACCAAGGAAGCAGTACTAGCTCTTAAACTAGGATGCAAAGTACGAAGGGAAACATGGGCACCGGGTGATTGGGTAAAGTATGATCCTACTGATGATATAACAGTTAATGAAGATGGCACTCCTCATCTGGTACTCGAAGACTATATACCTTGTTATGGTGACGTAGATAATTGGGAGTTATTCAATGACAACAGCTGAAGCATTGCTTGCAATGAAAATAGGCTGCAAGGTTATTCCTGCTACCTGGACTGAGTATACTAACTATTATGATTTACGGGACAATTGTATTTGCTATATAAATAACCCTTTAAACTTTGTTAGCATAGTCTGTGCTGTAAATAAGTTTATTGAAAAATACGAGGGTATGGAGTGGAAATTATATGACGACTCAACAAGCAATACTAGCGATGAGAATTGGATGCAAGATCAGAGCTGATTGGATGAGGGAAGGTCTGTATTACTATATCGAAGGTAATGCTATTCATACCAATGATGACTGGACAAACTTCATGAGTATTAACCGATTCGGTCAGTTATTCGATAACTCCCACAATTGGTACATAGTATGACTGCTAAAGAAGCATTATTAATGCTGAAACTAGGAGCTGTAATACGTAGGTCTGCATGGAGTAATGAAATATTGGTGACACTAGATCATAATGCTGTGGTATTCGTGAGATACCCAGATGGTGAAATACTCAGGGATACAGTGGAAAGCTTCCTAACCCAGAAATGGACAGATTGGGAGGTATATTGTCCACAGGACAATAAATGAATATGTTACTACTCGCTTATATATCTGGTTTTATCCTAATCCTCTATTTACTATGGGAACATTACTATGAGTAAAATAATCTATGTCTATGCACCAGCTGTACAAAAGTGTATTCATATCCGTGTTACTGATGCATGGTTGAAAAAGGTAAAGATGGCTTTAGCCATTGGTATTACCATTGATGGATACTGTATTGATGGTTCACGTATCAAACGTAAGAACCAGAGAAATATATCCAGCACTCGTGCAGATACTGATGATATGTTTAAAGGATACGATGTATTCCTTAATAAAAATAGTGTGTGGGAATTCAAGAAACACCGTGGAGTTACCACAATAAATGGGCGTTGGAGTGCTAAAGGTGGTATTCAAAACTTACCTAAGGTGGAACTATGTTAATAGAATTAAGTACATTAAATAGCCCTACTAAACGCTTCTGGGAAACTGTAGATAAACAACCACCCATCTACTCAATATCAGAGACTGAGATTAAGAAAGCCAGAGTTCAATATAGCATTGGTATCGTTGAACCTAGAGTTAACGTATCTAAGCTACGACTTAAAATGAACGACAGATCATCTATTGAAACAAGAGTAGCCCTTAATAACAATAAGCTTATGAGACTTTATAAAGACGATCAAGGTTTCTACCTTAAGGAGATAGACTGGTGAAATACTTCGCAATCATCTCATTCTTCTGCAATGAGAACTTCAACAATGCACTCAATGTAATTGAGCAATATAAACCTGTATTAACCCAGGAGGAGTATGACTGGTTAATATCAGTATGGGGGTAACATGAGCTACTATGCTGTATTTGGGGATATTCACCCCTCAATGATGGTTAGGGTAGATGAAGCTGAAGCTAAAGCTATTCAAACTAAACTAGCCATTGGTATTAAACCAGAGGACATAAGACTACTAAACAAGATACGTGATGGTAGCAGAAATCTGGGGACTCAAGATTATCTAATTCTTAATGGTATTGACTATGCAATTATAAGCAAAGGTCAGTATCTGTGTCTGGAGAGACTGGACAATGACTACTTCTAACCAAGTATTTAACTGGCATTCTAAGATGCTGGGTGAAGGTACTATATCTTATTATAGTGACTTCAACATTGGCATTAATGCCACTATCACTATTACCAAATTCAATGTAGCACTGGAGAAGGTCCCACGTATTGCAGTGGTAGACTTCCCAGCTTCGATAGTTGGTGTTTATAAAAAGAACTTCACTATCAAAGTAGATATGCGTGAAATTAAAGCTCTGATGGCTAAAGTAGCCATTGGAGTCCCAGTTATCCTTGAACAACGGATCTCATTCTCATGATCGATGTAAATATTACACTGGAACAATGCCAACTGGCTTATGAAGGTGGTATGGATGAGTTAGCTCTGAAGCTATTCACCCGTGCTGTAAGCCATTTGTGTGCAAATGTGGGTGAGACTGAAGCACTCAATGTAGTAGCTGAAATCCTCACTGAAGACTGTATTGATACTCTTCATGAATATCAGGCTCTCATTATCTCTGATCCGGCAGAACATGCTGCCTATGAAGATATCATCTCGTCCATCTTTCTTATTTAAGACATTGCCCACAGGGCAATGAATGCAAAGGCAATCCTGCCTGTTCGTTCTTCATTTCATATTAACTATCGAGGTATATATCATGGCTTATCAGAACAACTCTGCTGCATCTCGCAACACTTCTAATTCCTCTGCTAACAATGCTGCTGCTCCTGCCGAGCGTAACATTGGTGGCTATCTGAACATCGGCGTTAAAGGCCGTGACGGTCAGATTCGTCGCCTGGGTCAGGGTGGCCGTGGCATCGCTCTGCGTGAAGATCACCCGGTTGAAGGTGCAGTACTGGCCTTCATTCGTGAGCACGGCGTAGAGGCTCTGGGAGAGCGTCTGTCAGTCACCTTCGGTGATGCCAAGGCACTCGAAAACTTCGAACTGTAATCCATATGCCCAGCCTAGTGCTGGGCTATTTAATTGAGGACATACCATGGCTAAAGAGAAGAACTGGAATGATCGTTGGGGTAGTGAATCTAAATCACGTAGACGAGGATTCAGATATCGTTGGAGTATTAAAGAGTTTCAGGATACTGATACTTCTACTCATATTGCCAGTAAAGGCAGTAAACATAACGTATGTGTACTTATCACTAAGACTCTGGTTAAGCAGATACTCATGCGTAAAGCACTTGGATTAAAAGAATTTAGGCTAAATAAGATGATCACCTGTAATGGTGAGCAGCTACCTAAATACCCAATGCCCAATGTGCTGATAAACCAGAGTATCTGGGTGTCTGCCAGGTACATCAACAAAGACGTATGGGAGTTCTATCTTGAATGATTCATGGGAAGCCCTTGTAGGCAAGAGTATTACTTCTGGCTTTGATGGACATGTATATATCGTCCTTGAAGAGTTATGGGTTAAACAACTCCGTGCCCAGTATATGCTGGGAATCAAGGAACCTTTACTAAGGCTTCCGGGAGTATTGGGTAAGTATAAAACCAACAGTGAGTACAGGCTTAATACTGGTTACTTCCCTGAAGGGATAGCTAGTTCTAAACCAAGAATAATAGCTGACAGGATCAATGAACCTGGCTGTGAATGGCAATTACGAGTAGTAAGAGGAGTTAACGGATGACTGCTGAACTTAAACCAGCAAAATTACATACTTACTGTAAGTTTTGCAAAGCCAATGGTGTTAAACGTGTAGCTAACTGGATGAGTAAATATGCTCCCAGAGGTGGCATGAGAGATACCTACAAGCACTATGCATGTACTGAACATAAACACCTCATTGAGGATACCGATCCTAACAGGACTCGGGTAGCTCAGAATGCTGAACTGGCTAAAGCCAGAAAAGAAGTGGATGACCACATGACAGAAGCTGACTATCAAACATGGGGAAGATTGTAATGCAACATAAATGGTTACCAGTTGAGGAACTTCAGGCCATCAACGAACGTCAGTTCAACAAACGTCATATTGATGGTTATATTCGTAAAGAGCTGTTTGAAGACCCTGATTGCAACCTGTTAGACAAAGTAGAACAGGGTGTATCTCTGTTAAACCAGTGGCTTGAAGGTCAATACTATGACTCTAAAGCTGTACGCCTTAACCACCTCAAATCCCTTGATCTGGAAGCCATTGTGAAAGAAGTGTTCGTGGGAATTATGTATTTCCCTGAACCTACTCCAATGGTCAACGTAGTAGGCCAGCTGGCTTCCAGACTGGGTTTCGATGATAAACGTGACAGCATTCAGACTATGGCTGAAATCGTTGCTGTCCTTACGGATACTGACGTATATGACATTAACAAGCCTCATCCTAAAGCATCTCTGTATATCGTTAGCAATATTGGGTTGCCTGACCAGTTGGCTCAATTCATTGAGCGTTCGTGTTATTTACCACCACTGGTTTGCCCACCCAAGAAGCTTACCCATAACATGGATACTCCTTACCTTACTTATTCATCTGATAGCCTTATTCTAGGGGGATCATTCAATCATCATAACGAGGATATCTGTCTGGATGTAATCAACAGCCGTAACGCTGTGCCTTACTCTCTGGACGTAGAATTCCTCTGTAACTATGAGGAAGAACCTACATTTGACCTCAATGAGATCGATGTAGAGAAGCTTCAGAAACACCGTAAGAAACCTCTCACACCGTGGGAGAAGGCTGATCTGGTACGTAAACAGAAAGACAACTGGATGCGTTACAAGCGTCAGTCGTACTACTTCTATAGCCTGATGGTAAACCAGGGTAATAAGTTCTACTTTGGCAACAAGGTAGACAAGCGTGGACGTATCTATACCCAGGGTTATCACATCAACCTTCAAGGCACTCCCTTCAAGAAAGCCAGTTTAAACTTTGCCAATAAAGAGCAAGTAACTGGTGTGCCTGATGAATTTAAACTTTAAATAGAGAGACTTAACTAATGGTAATCAACACCGCTTATGGCCCAAACTTCAAATATATGTCTGGTTGGGAATACATGTGCATCGACGTAGCCAACTACTATGGACTGGACAAGAAACTGTTCGAAGAACGTATTCAGTGGGTATACGACAACATCAAGGATCTGGAATCCAAGGTTCAGGATGCTGAAACACCTGAACTGTATCACAAGGCTGTAATGACTTTACGTCGTGTACAACGTGGGGAAGCTGTAGGCAACATTACTTACTGGGATGGCTGCTGCTCTGGCATTCAAATTATGAGTGCCCTCACAGGCTGTGAGAAGGGTGCATACAACACTGGTTGTATTGACCCAGAGAAGCGTATGGATGCCTACAGCAACACCACAGAGGCCATGAATGGCGTTCTGAAGCGTAAAGGTCTGGATAGTATCCAAGTACCTCGTAGCCATATCAAACAAGCTGTAATGACGTTAACCAATAAGGCGTCACTACCCTGGTAACAGGGTATAGGTAATTCCGTGAATTCAGGGAACCTCTGACCATTAAGTTGAAGACAATCCTGAGCTAAGCTGATAAAGTCATAACCAATCTAACTTGAGGTATGTTATGACTATTACTCATTATCACTGCAAACGTTGTGACACCACAAAGGCCATTGAAGAATTTAGCCTACATGCTGGTGAAAACCAATATAAATCAAAACCTAAGTATCAGTATTGCAAATCATGTAATGCTGAACGTGCTCGTGAATGGCGTAAGAAAAACAAGAACTATAAAGGTACTGGTGCTCTTACCAGAATACCTAAAGAGGATCGCTTGTTAGTCTCATGCTTAGGATCACGTATAACTGACTGTAAAGCCAGAGCAAAGAAACAAGGCTCTGTGTGCTCTATAGATAAAGATTATCTTTATCAATTATGGAAACAACAGAAAGGTATATGTGCCCTCACAGGCGTAGCTATGGTTATTGAAATTGGTGCCTTAACTTGTGTCTCAGTCGATAAGATTGAGCCAGAGAAAGGCTACGTTGAAGGAAATGTGCAATTGACTGCATGGGCTGCAAACAGAGCTAAAGGCGATATGTCTATGACTGTGTTTATGTCTATGTGTCAAAGAGTAATTGACTATCAGAAAGTGCAACGACTATCGAAAGCCTCTGGTGAGTAGAGTACAGCCAAGTGGCTGGAAGCGCGGAACTCCTGGTAACAGGATGAAGATATAGTCTGATCTATGCAGAAATGTATAGCTGGTTTCGTACCGGGGTGAGAGTAACGAACTCACCTGAACATAATGCTGGTTACGGTTCTAAGGCTGTGCCTAAGAAGGTATTCGGTGAAGGCGAGATGCTGGACTACTTCTATGAAGCAGCCCACATCATCGCTCCTGGTGCGTTCAACCTCATGGATGAACTCCTGGGTTCCTGGCGTCCTTATGCTCTGGAACACGTTCTGGAGCTGCCTGATGGCTTCATTGCTAAGATGAAAGTCATGGAAACTCTGGAAACCAGAATCGAAGTAGATGAGCTTGATCATGCTACTTTCACCATGGAATACAAAGAGAACCGGGGTACAGAGAAAGGCCGTGCTAACGTAGCCAATACCATCCACTGCTGTGATGCCTATTTGCTACGTGAACTGGAGCGTCTATGCAACTATGATCCAGAGCTGGTAGCTGAAGTCCTGAAGATGCTAGAAGCACGTCTACTGGCTAATAGCCTGGGTATGCAAGCTGAAGAAGCTACTGGTAATATGGTACGTCGTATCCGTCTGTGGAATGAGAATAAGCAGTCTTCTATGGTTATTCTCAACGATATCAACTGGAGCAACTACATGCAGTTACCTCTCGACTTAGCTCGTGATGTAATGCGTAAAGTTAACTTCATGCTGACCTACAAGCCATTCCCTGTGGCTACTGTTCACGATGCCTTTGGATCCCATCCAAACAACTGTAACGAAGTACGGTACTGGTACAAAGAGATGCTGGCAGAATTCGCTGATAGCACCATTCTGCAATCCCTGATGAACCAGCTGTATCAAACCACTAATGGGGTGTATACCAAACTGTCTAATAACCTCGGAGATAAGATACGTGGATCCAACTATGCTCTTTCATAGTATGATTCTTACTCATTTGAGGAGAATACTATGGCTAGTGTAGATGAGTACATGAAGCTCAACTCCCCCTTGCAGAAGCGGGGGGAGGAGCTACAGAAACAAAGCAGTAAAAGTTGGGAAGCTTTAGGTAATCCCACCAGCCTTTCAGAGTATCTGGATGCTGTGGGTAAACTTGCTGCCCAGCAAAAAGCAGTATATGACTCCAGCCAACCACCTGTGGTTTCACAGCTATGGAGAAACCTGAATCCAGCTACATCAATACCTGATGCTATAGGTAACTTCTATAATGCCAGTCAGAATGATGACTATGTGGGGATGGGTGTAGCAGCAGCTACAGGTATTCCATTCATCCCGGCTTTCAAAGTATTGAAAGCTGTTAACCCACTGATGAAACTTGATTTAGCTAAATCAGGAGCCAGAGCAGTTACCAATGAATTGGGTAGCAGATTAAGTGACTACTTCAGTGAATAACTAAAAACCTACCCTTCGGGGTAGGTTTCTTTTTTGAGGAATACTATGGCTAATTTCAACACCCCCAATGCGCGGTATGTACCACTAGAGCTGGTTAAGTTAATCAAAACCAGAGCAGCAATTGGGCTTAAAGAAGCACGATTGGAAATTCCCTATGATGATCCAACGAACCCTACAGTACCCCAAGGTGTACCCCCAGGAACTCATTGCAGTGCTCACAGGAGCATGAAAACTAACATGATCATATGGGAGGCTAAATGGCCATAACAGGATCAATACATCCAGAAACAGTAATACCAGTAGCCCTGTATAAACTGGTTAAAACCAGAGACGCAGTAGGACTCACAGAGGCTGAAATAGTCCTGCCTGTAAGGTGTGAGTTAGGATCTTACAAGGATACCGAGTTACCCAAAGACTTTGCTATATGGCAAACCATGAGCAAAGTACAACTAATCATGTTCGAACCAGTAATGTTTAAACAATGGAACGCAATATGGACACGATAAAATACATGGTGCCAAAAGGCACCGTTAACAGAATCAAAACAGCTAATGCCATAGGCATACAAGAGCTGGAGCTGAAACCAGTTACTGTCATCGCAGCAGTAGGGCAATTTGAAGTCATTCATAAAAATTCCATCCCAGGAATTGAAATGGACTTAGAGTCTGCCCCTCTAGGCTGGATCTACTGGAAACCAGGCAATGAGGAACAACTTATGGAAGAGTATCAACGTAAAATGATAGAAGGGATACTCAGAAAGCAGCAGCTACCTAAACCAGAGCAGTTCATTAATGATCGGTCTATTCAGGAACCTAAAAGTACATCTGACATAGCTGATGCTTTTAACTTCTTCAATAAAATATACAGCGAAAATACTAAGCTTTGATGCCCTCCGGGCATCTTTGCGAGTGTTTCCGTCAACGGTAAGGAGTAATAAATGGGATGTGACATTCATATCTATCGTGAACGTAAGGTAAATGGTAGCTGGGAAACCAGTACAACAGAGACAGTCGAGCACTACGGGGATGGTGATGAATATACCAGCATCTCCAATGGTATTGACTCCTTCGAAGAAGGTACTACACGCTATGTAGGTAGAAACTATGTCCTATTCAGCTTCCTGTCTGGAGTGAGATCCTATGGGGAAACCTGGTTTATGGATCCTATTGCAGAAGATAGGGGATTCCCTGAAGACATTTGTGACGTTAATAAGCAGCTGCTGGATGACTGTGACTTGCATAGTCATGGGTACGTTACCCTTGCAGAACTTAACGATCTCATTCAAGAAACTAAAACAGAGCTAACCAAAAGCTCTATTGGTGCTTCTACGTTAGATGGGTTAAGTATTAGCAGACTATTAGATGGGCTTAATAACCTGCTTGAAACAGTTAACTGGGATAACTACTTTGAGGGTTTAGATCCTGAAAGTGAGTGCAGAATTCTGATCTGCTATGACAACTGAAGTGGGCTTAAGCCTTTGTGACCTCCGGTCACTTCTGTGAGTCACTCGACTCATTACCATCACTTAATTCTTATCTATGCCATTGGCAGGGGAGCTAGTCTCCCCACATTTTCATTGGATTACAGTGCTTTGTATCTTTACAAACCAGTGTGATTCACATAGTGTTAATTACCTAGATAGGAGGATCTATGAAGTAATTCATGTGGTTTATCTTGTCGCTACTGTTTCTGTACCGCCTTGTATCAGAGACAGTCTCGTTACTCGTTCAAACGCCCGTAACGACGATCCTGCTAGTGAGTCTGAAGACTCGACCAGCGCACATTCGAGTGATGTGTAGATAGCGACAAAACAAGGCATATTCGAAATAGCCCACTCAATGTAGTGGGCTTTTTCTTATCTTAAGATCAGTAGTTCAGAGTGTTCCAGTAGTAATTCTTAGTACTACTAGTACGCTTTCAACCTGTATTATAAATTTACTAAAAATCCCCATTTTGACTAAAGTAAACTATAGGCTAACGGGGTTTAAGACAGTCTTAACCTATGTCCTAAAGAGGCTCTTATGATCTATGTATTAATTGCTTTAGCCATTTGCTGCATCAACTTTATCTGGTGGACACACCTGGTAAGGATCTCAAAAGCTGAACTGGAAAAAGCTGAGTACGAGTACGAAGCTACCCAGACAGTCAAAGCACATCTACGCCTCTGTGGTTATGAGGCAAAACTTCACCGTCAACAAATGTGGCAAGGGTTTTGGGGAATCACAGCATTCATCTGCGCCCTTGTCTGGAGCTGTATGTACAATGGATAAAAATGAAATCAACAAAACGATGAAAGACTTCGACGAAGCTATCGATAAAGCGGAAGCTGAGGTAGCTCGTCTGCAAGAACTTCGTCGTGAGTTCATCAACCAATACAACCTGAATAAGGAAACCAGTAATGAAGACATGGTGGATCAATCGTGATCCTGAAACCCATGCCTACCTTCCTGAGTGCCGATCCCTAAGCCAGAGTAATTCCTATACAAAGCATGAACCGGGCTTCAAGGGTTCCCCTCGCCTGTTGTTGGCTAAACGGAATGCCTCACAGGCATTAACTCTATGGCGACAAGGTAAATGGGGAATGCACTGGGAAGATGGTATTGATGTATATCAAAGTAAACCTCACCGTGAAACTCTTCCAATGGAGACAGTCGAAGTGACTATTCAACGCTGTCTTGAAGGCAAACCAATGGTATTCGTATTTGAATCCAATGAAGCAGGTATCCACGGTGCTGGTGCTGCTAAAACAGCCCTACAGCTCTATGGTGCTGTATTGGGTAAAGGCCATGGTCACTATGGCAATAGCTACGCCCTGCCTACTAGGTCTCCTGGCTTGCGTACTCTACGTGGTCAGGTAATCCATGAGTATGTGGATACCTTCCTGGCTTATGCCAGAGATCATGGTGAACTGAACTTCATGGTCACTCGTGTGGGATGTGGTCTTGCTGGCTTAAAAGACAGCGGCATTGCTCCTATGTTCAAAAATGCCCCAGACAACTGTTATTTCGATAAGGTCTGGGAACAGTATTTACTCAACCCTAAAGTTTGGGGGACTTTTTGAAAAAGTCAGATATTGCTCTGATGAAGAAGCTACTTACTACTTACAAAGATGAACTTCTTCAAAAGGCATGTGAATTTAACCCTCCCAACAGGGAATTAGCTCACTTGTCTAATAAAGTAAAAAACGCAGTACTCGACATTAATGATGCTGAGTGCTTATTGAAAAAGTTAAAAAATAAGGAACCCAAATGACAGCTATCAATTCTGCTGCACTTCTGACTATGGCTCGTGAAGGTTACTGTATGCATCAGATCTCCTCAGTATCCGGGGTTAAACTGGAAACTGTACGAGGAATTCTCCGTGCTGCAAACCAGAACGGTGAATTTGATGCTGCCCTGCATCTGTCACCTACTAAACGTCAGTTGTTTCACAACCCTCAAATTCTGGCTTCCCGTACCTATATGTACCCTCACGTACCTCCTATGGACTATGGCAAGCTGGAAGAACGGATCCATGCTCTCATGGCCTCTGGTGAAAATGTCTGGGGTAATCCAGAAGTTAAATCGGCGAAGCCCAAACTGACTCCTACGGAGTATCTGAAAGTAGCGCAGGATACTGCTGCCATTCTGGCTGCTAAAAAATCACTGGAAAAGGCTAAAGAAGTAGTCGATTCCATCAACCCATTAACCTACGTCCAACACCTGGAAGATGAAGATCTGATGTATCTGCTTCAGGTGGGGATGAACGAACTGCAAAAACGCTATTATGGAAAAGATCAAACCAGTAGTTAATAGCCTCTACCCTACGGCTGACAGTCTGGACGATGCAATGAATCGCGCTAAAGCCAGTCTATATAACTGCCCTCCCAACGAAGTACATGCCGCTGTCATGTGTTACCACAACAGTTTAATCAAAGAGTTGCTCAAGACTCATCAAGATACTGAAGGATAATAAATGAAAAAGTTATTACTGCTTTGTATTGCTGGTGTATTACTAGCTGGATGTACTGATGCTGAACAAGCTGCCCTGCTCTCTTATGGCAGCAAAACCAAAGTTGAATGCTGGTCAGGTGGCCAAAAAATTTTCAACGATGAATCAACTGGTAAAGTTACCATCGATCAGTCTGGTATTTACTACAAGTCAGTTAAAACTGGCAATCTGGTACATACCTATGCCGATTGTATTATCAGCCAAGAGTAACTTCCTAAACCTGGTTTCATGTAAGCCAGGTTTGTGAATGTCACTCATAACCCATTAAGGAATTCACATGTTTGATGTTGCATTAGCAATCGGTGTCACTACTGACACTACCCCAGAAATTACTGTTCAAGTGATCCTTGATGGTGTGCCCATCATGGATCCCCAAGTCATTACTGCTCAGGTAATGTCTGCTGTATCAAACAAGATCCTTGCCCAAGGTGGTAAGGGTATTGGTTACATGATCAATCAAGACGGTAGCTTAGGCGACCGTATTAAATTCACCGCATCTAAAGTAGAGACTATCTAACATGGCAACGACTCTGACAACTCCGCTCGACATTTCCAAAGCTGCTAACACCGTAGCCCACATCATGAAGCAAGGTCTTGTACCTATGCTGTATGGTGCTCCTGGCTTCGGTAAATCCTCTATTGCGCAGGAAGTAGCTGATACCTACAACCTGCTACTGATCGATCTCCGTCTGGCTGGTATGGAACCAGTGGACATGAATGGCGTACTGGGCTTCAACGATGACAAAACCAAGGGTAAATATATCCCTCTGGATGAGATCCCGCTGGAAGGCGATCCTATCCCGGTTAACCCTAAAACTGGCAAGCAGTATGCTGGTTTTCTGGTACTGCTGGATGAACTGACCTCTGCTGCTGACGATACCAAAGCTGCAAGCTACAAGTTCATTCTGGATAAGAAAGTAGGCCAGAAACACGTACACAAACGTATGTGGATCATGGCTGCTGGTAACCGTGAAGATGACGGTGCAATTGCATCCTCTCTGGGTACTGCTCTGGGTTCTCGTGTGGTCAACCTGACTATCAAAGAAAATCTGAAGTACTGGCTGAAACTGTTCACTGCAACACTGGATCCTCGTATTGTGGCATTCCTCAACTACGAACCAGATGCATTCAACAAATTCAACCCGGATGCCAACGAGTATACCCATGCATGTGCTCGTACCTGGTCTATGCTGTCCAAACTCATCACCCCGCTGGAATCTATTGAAGGCTGGGAACCGATGATCGATGGCACTGTAGGCGTAGCTACTGGCCGCAGCTTCCGTACCTTCGTTACCTACTTCTCTAAAGTAGTAACTATGGAACAGATCCTCAAAGATCCTGAAGGTGCCCGTATCCCTACTAACGAACCATCCTGGATGTATGCCCTTACTGGCGTACTGGCTCGTGGTGTAGCTGAAGATAACATTGCTAAAGCAATGACCTTCATTGAACGTATGCCAGCATCCTACCAGGTGATCTCTATGCGTAGCATCATTGCACGTAACCCTAAACTCGGCGGTAACGTCGAAGTAAGTGCATGGTGTGAGCGTCACGCTGACGAACTTTTCTAAGGAATTACAATGTCACCACTTGAGAAGATCCTCGACAAAGCCTTTACTACTCTGGCTTTGGATGAGAAGTATGTGTTCTGGGCTTCAATGATCCTCAGATTAAAACATAAGGAAGTGCCCGCTGGGCACCCTTGTGATTCTGCTTACACGGATTCTTTAACCGTGTATTACAACCAGAAATTCATGGAGATGCTCAAACCTGCTGAACACCCTTTTGTGGTGGCTCATGAAGTTGGGCATATTGTGCATGAACACTGCACTACCTTCCCTGTAGATCTGGATGAAGATCTGTGGAACCAGGCTGGTGACTATGTAATCAACCTGGAACTGAAAAAGTCTGGAATGCCAATGCCTACAACTATTAAGGTATTGGTGGATTCCCGTTTTGATGGCATGACCACCATGCAGGTATACCGAATTCTTCAACAGGAAGAGGCTAAGAAACCAGGCACTCACAAGGGTAAGAACCCTATGCCTGACTTCAATAAACAGCCTCTGACTCAAGAAGAACAGGAAACCCAGAAACAGCAAATTGATAGCATCTTACTGGGTGCTAACATGGCAGCTGAAATGGCTGAAGCAAACCAGACTGGTAAACAGTTTGGGCGTGGTACTAAGGATATGGCTCGCCGTATTGAGGATCTCCTGAATCCCCCAATTCCATGGCAGCACTATCTGAAGATCTTCTGTGAGAAGGTCACACGTAAGCCTGGTCGTACCTGGTCACGTCTTCGTCGTCGTATGCTGGTACACGATATCACTGCCCCAGAACGCCGTGGTAAGTCCCTGGGACGTATTTCATGGGCTATTGACGTATCTGGTTCCATTGGCAAGAAAGAGTTCACCATCTTTTTAGGTGGTGTCTATCAGGTACTGAAACTGTTTAAACCAGACGAGATAAAGCTGTATCAGTTTGATACTGATATCAAGGATATCTCTCGGATCTGTACAGTACGTGATCTGCTCAATGTTAAATTCAGTGGTGGTGGTGGTACTTGTATCGACAGTACCATTGAAGACTTTGCCCGTGATAAAGCATCACTGGGAATGTTCATCCTGACTGATGGTTACCTCAGCCAGCACAATCTGGAAGATCCTAAACGTCCTGTAATCTGGTTCGTTTATGATAACCCTAACTTTGTACCAAAATTTGGCAAAGTAGTTCACTTTACAATGGAAGGGCTTGTATAGAAGCCCCCTTAACCAGGAGCATTTATGCAGCTATCCCAAGGTCAACAGAAAGCGTGTGAGTTCATCACGGACTTTCTGCTTAACAAACATCAACCTCATGACATCATCGTCCCCCGCTTTAAGGGGGATGAAGATCCCATGGTATTCAACAGTAATCAGGTAATGGTCTTATCTGGTGCTGCTGGTACAGGGAAAACCACTGTCATTAAGTATGTGCTTGAACATCTGGAAAAAGTACAAAAGACGATGGAAGCGCTGGGGATTAAAGTACAACGTAATCCCCGCGTCGAATTTACAGCTACCACCAATAAGGCTGCTGAAGCTTTCGAACATGCTATGGGCTGTACTGCAAAAACAATCCATAGCTTGCTTCGTCTGGGCATGGAGGAAGATCCTAAGACTTATAAGGATGTTCTCGTATCCCATAAACCAGATGAGTTGCTATGGAATACCTTCGTCTTCGTGGATGAAGCCAGCTACATCGATATGACCTTACTGGAGCATATCTATATGAAGCTGGGTAAAGGCACCAAAGTAGTCTTCATGGGCGACAAAGCCCAATGTAAGACTGCTGAAGGTGACTTGCCTGTATTCGAAGAAGGGCGCTTCCCCATGGTGGAATTAACCCAGATCATGCGACAAGCTGACGATAACCCTGTACAGGCATTATCTAAGCGTCTGCGTCAATGGGTGCTTGAAGGTGGCCCTACACCTCCATGTAATGTGGATGGTAAGAACATCATCTGGGTAGAACGCAGTAAGTTCGAAGCAGGAATGATCAGGGATATGTCCCGTGATGAATGGGAATACTCCACCAGCAAATTCCTGGCCTTTACCAACAAGCGTGTGAACGAAGTAAACCATAAGATTTATTCTCAGGTTACTGGTTCTCAAACGCTCAGGGAAGGTGACTATGCGATCTGTAATAGCTATGTAGGTGGCATCAAAAATGTCCTCCCTGCTATTGGCACAGACCGTCTCGTTTACCTTACTGGTTTAGAACCAGGTAAACAATTAAGTGAAGAAGGTCACTGGGTATACACCGACCGTAACCGTAAAGGTTCGAAGGATTTTAAATCAGGTGAGCCGGTTCAAGCTTATTTTATGCCCAATGATAAAAAGGCTAAAGATAAGCTACTCAGGCGTTTCTCCAAAAAGCTTCAGGAAATGGTTTTCGCAGAAAATCCTGAAGAGTTCACTAAGATCAAAAATGACCTGGATAAGGTTAAAAGTACCTGGATCGATCTACGTCCAGTGTTCGGATGTACTATCCATAAAGCCCAAGGTTCTACCTTCCGGCGTGTCTATGTGGACTTGGGTGATCTCAACCGTTGTCGGGATATCGATCAGTTAAGGCGACTGCTTTACGTAGCCATTTCTCGTGCTCGTTTACAGGTAGTCCTTACCGGAGACATACCATGATAATTAAGACCACTGAAATGGATCTTCTTTGTCGGTATTTCAAACAGGCTATGTTTGATAAAGCCAAGACAGATTTTATGGTTTGGGTAGTTGAAGAAATAGTGCCTAAGCACATAGTTTTAACAGGATCTAAGTACTTCACCCGTAATGGTGATAATTACCCAACTGTGCTGGGTGATGTGCCTGTAATTCAACTACACCCCTCATTATGTGAAGCCTTTGACGAAAGATATGATCAGTTACGTCAAATGGCAGAAATTGAGGGTAATTACTACGAATACCTACTAAGAGATCTTGTAGCTGATAGTGGCAGTCTATCTGACTTTTATGTCCTTCTGCCTGAAGCTATGCATGAAACTCTCAGATCAATAGGATTAAAGGCTGCTGATGTACCCACTTCGGTATCTTCAGAGCAAGTCGTAGAATTCCGTGAAAAACATGCAAAAGCAATCTCAATGTTTAAACGTCGTAAAACGATGGAAAGCATTGGGATTAATAAAGGATCAATCATATGAAACCAGTAGTTAAAGATGTTATGCATGACCTCCGTAAGCTGCTTCCAGTAGCTGAACAGGCATTGAGTACTCAAACCATGAAACTGGATGAGCGTGTTACAGCTATCAGTCAATGGTGTGAACTCACTTCACCAGTAATGATCACAGCCTTGCTGGATCGTATTGACCAGTTGGAAAAGCTCTGGGTAGAGCCTACCAAAGACATGGTGAATGCCGGTCTAGGCGAAGTTCAACGAATCGCTGAAGAGTGGGATGAATCCTGGGACTTTGATTTAGCTGAAATCAGTGATGATCAGGCATCTGATATGGCCGTGTTCACCTTGCAAGCTATGGCAAGCAAGCTGCCTAAAGAGCCTGAATAATGGCCTCATCAATTAGGAGGCCATGGACTAAAGAAGAAAAAAGCTTCCTGATTGATAATTACCTACGTGGTATGCCCATTAAAAGACTTGCTGTCTGTTTGGGGAGATCTGTTAACTCAATAGACTCTGCAATCAGGGTGCTTGGACTTTCTGAATTGCGTAAAGAGATCAGAGATGAAACCAGGATTAAAATACTGGATTATCTCTTTGATCACACGCTAGAACAGGCCGAAGCTCACTTTAATATCTCCCATCGTCTTGCCAGACGAATAGCTGATAGCTATCCGGGAGGACTCAAAAACCTACGTTTTGAAAGGAAAAGAAATGCCGCTCTCGAAGCAACAAGTCGTCTTCCTCAAGATGGCTAAGTCAGGTACTGCCCCTCGTTCTAATAAAAACCGTACAGGGACTGCTTTAGCTAAAGCTGGCCTTATCAAGTTTAATCAGATGTACGGCTGGCACCTTACGCCAAAAGGTATTGAAGCCTTAAATCAAGCTGCCTAACCAATAAGCCAGATTTATTCTGGCTTTTTCTTATTAAAAGTCTTAGTAAATCTTACTTGAGGATATTCAAATGCAAGTTGCGGATATGCAAAGCAAATCGACCTCTGCCTCTCTGGGTGCTGGGGAAACTCTCGCTGTATCCATGGTAGAGGATGCTGCATTTCTGATGATGTTGTCATCTAACCTGTATTCAAACCAGCTGCTGGCAGCTATTCGTGAGCCTCTGTGCAACGCATGGGATGCTAATATCGAAGCTGGTACTACCGATCAACCCCTGAAGATCTCCATCACTACTGATGGGGAGCTGATCATTCAGGATAATGGTCTGGGTATTCCCCCAGAGAAGATCGCCCAAATCTATGGCACCTATGGTGCTTCCACCAAGCGTAACGACAGTAAGACTACTGGTGGCTTTGGTTTAGGCAGTAAAGCTCCTTGGGCACTTGTAGACGCCTTCCGTGTGACCTCTGAATACAACGGAACCAAGACAGTCTATAACATGGCCCGTTCAGTAGTAGAGAACCAAGGCAAACCAGGTATTACACCTATGGTTAGCGTTCCTACTACCCGCTCTGGTTTGACTGTCAGCTTCCGTTTGACCCTGGATCAAGCTCAGACAGCCCATACCTATCTGAAGTATCTGGTTATGCATGGTGAAATGAATGCAGAACTCAGCTGGATGGGAGGCGAATTTGAGCCTATGGATAAACTGGGTATGTCCCAGGAACCTGGTTCATGGAATACAGATGATGAAATTTGGTACAACAAGTACATGGGTAACCACAGAATCTTTGTGCGTTACGGTGCTGTCATCTATCCAATGCTGTTTACAGAAGCCACCAGCAAAGCTACTGGAATGCTCTCAGAGTTTATGGAGATCGTGGGTATTCAACGTCTGCTGGTTCAAGCAGCTCCTGATACTCTGGCGTTAACTCCAGCTCGTGAAGCGCTCTCCAGCCAGAAATTAACTGAAGATGGCCTGACCGATCTCTGTGTACAACTCGTTGCAAACATGGAGAAGGATATCATTGCTCAGATTCCTTCTTCTATTGCTGCTACTTGCAAACGTATGCGTGAAGGTAAGTTTTCTAAGGGGCAACCTGCTATTGGCAGTACTGCCAACATTCTGGAGGAAATTCAACCTAACGTAGTTAAACGCTATCTTAGTAGTAACCTTGGATCCTCTATTCGTATGAAGTACTGGAAAGAACTTAAAGAAGCCGAGCATGTTGGCTTTAAAAAGTTATACCAGTTTACTAATCCAGAATGGCTATATGCTAACCAGGCTCTGTGGGACTTACGTAAGGCTACTACGTTTGGCACACTCAGACCCCGTGAAGCTATCTATGCATTCCTTCGCAAACATACCATCAAACGTATTATGCGAGGTATTGCTGGGGCTGATTTTATCTCAGTTAAAAGTTTACGTTTCAGTACCCAAGAAAACACCTGGTGGAGTCGGAACGTCTATAGTGACGGCTTTATGCGTCGTATCCCATTCTCTGGTACTCAGATCGTAACTTTCCTTGAAAACCAGGTAGTGTTTCTCACTTCCCGGTTGAAAGGTATTGCTGCGAGTAAGTCTGCATATACCGGATATGTGCAAGGGACTTCCAACGCTGCATGGGCACTGAAAGTGGATCCACGAGCTAAAGCTGCTGATATTGCTGTTGTCACTGCAAAGCTGGAAAAGCTTGGGTTTACTGTAGTGGATCTAACCCCAGGAGTGGAATGGGATCCTGCTTACCAGGCAATCCTTGAAGCAAAGGAAAAACGTGAGAAAAAAGCCAAGATTAAAGATGGTAAACCAGGCAATAATCTAGGCACTATCTCTGCTTACCTGAAAAATGGTGACTGGCAACTTAAAGGTGAAATTATTTTCTGTAAAAAGCCAAGCCAGGTAAACCAGAATCCTAAGTATTTCATCTCTATTGATGATATCCATAGAGGTATGCTGGGAAGCTTTATTCACCTGAAGGACGCTACACCAGAAGACTTGTTTGATGGGGTAGTTGTTCGTAATGGTATCGAACGTCGTATGGCTGAGAACCGTGGTGCTATCGATGTAAATGCTTACTTTATACCTCGTGTTAAGCAAGTGGTACTAAGCAAAGCATTTGCAAAGTATGTTACCAAAGAACGCCAGAAAGCCTTGGCTACTCAGCATCGTATCTCATCTCAGGATATCAAGCTGTGTACTAAACTCGGCATTAAACTGCCTGGTTTAGAGAAACTACGGTATGATCCTTACTTTGAGCGTATTCTCACTCTTACTCCGTCTGTAGTGGCTGTCTATGCTTATACTCCAGAAGAGTATGAGAAGCTAAACGCAGATGAAAACTGGGATCCTATCCAAACCATCATGCAGGGTAGACTGGAAGAGTTACCCTTTATCAAGAAATTGAAAGTGCTGCGTAAAGACCCTATGTTACGTGCCCTTGGGCATGGTGACGGAAGTGTCCTTCAGTGGCTCATTCAATACCCAGAGCGGGCTTCTGCTCTGAAAACCATCGTTTTAAGTGCACTCAAAAACGGAACTAAACCATGAAAAAATTAGTGACCATCGTAGGAATCTCTGTCGATGCTCAGAATGCTGTCCTCTATTTAGAGGATGGCAGTACTGTGACCATTGCACAAGGTGATCCTCGTTTGCCGAATATTGTCAATGCAGCTAAAAAGCACATCCCTCTGGAAGGCTCTGCGGTTATAGACATTGCAGAACCTGTCAAGGTACGCAATGAATTTAAAGAAACTGAAGAAGGCACTGGAGGACTTATCAAGTTCTTCCGTGTTGCCAAAAGTTTCGTCAAAAAGTTCATCGACACTGAATCCCCTGAAAAGGTGGATGAAGCTGTTGCTCACGTCTCACCACTGGAACTGGGGATCAAACCAGGCCAGACCATTCTGGATGTAGAAGCAGCTGTTGACATTCCTGTAGCTGAAGAGGTGAAATCTGTTGTACTGACCAACGATCAGAAAATCGATCTGGCTACGATCCGTATGCGTGAGCTTGCAGGTAAAGGCAGTACTGTTGATGATCCTGATTTCCACAAACCAATCACGGATGAAGATCCTGATACCATTGTGGCAGTCAACACTAAGACAGGTAGTGTCATTCCTCATGCCCACAAGCTATCATCTCAAATGAAAGCAGCGAGCAAGCTGAAGGATTTCAGTGGCTTTGTGAATTTTATTAACCGTCTGGAACCTGTCCTGAAAGATCGTGGGCACTCTGCTGAAGACCTGATGAAGTTCATCGAATATGGTGACTTACCTATTGCAGATGACGGCTGTATCGTTATTTACAAACGTCTGAAGCAGAAAGGTAATACTTTTGTCGATGTACACTCAGGCAATATCAAGCAGAACGTAGGTTCCTATGTCTTCATGAAACCAGGTCTGGTTGACCCTAACCGCCGTCAGGATTGCTCCAATGGCCTGCACGTAGCTTCCCTGGGTTATCTCAGCAGCTTCTCTGGTAACGTCACTGTGATGGCTAAGGTACGTCCTGAAGACGTATTTGCAGTACCAGAGTACAGCCACACTAAAATGCGAGTATGTGGTTACCACATCCTTGCTGTGCTGCCTGAAAGCCTGCGTACTCACGTCAACAGTGGTGGCTCTATCTCTTCTATCCCAGAAGGTAAAGAGCTGCTGAACAAGGTTCTGCGTGGTGCTCATGTGGGCATCACTGAACTGGTGGAAGTGGGTGGACATAAAGGCACCAATGTAACCTATACCAAGGTCGAAAATGCTGAAGCAGTAAAAGCTGAAGAAGTAAAAATAGACCTGGTTAAGGAAACGCTGGAACAGTCTGATCTGTCAGAAGCAGCCCCTACTAAAAAAGCAGCGCCAGTGTTGGCTGCTGATCTGAAAGAGCCTGCTCCAGTTGTTGCTCCTGAGATCAAGAAGACTAAAATTGATCTCCTTTGGGAACAATTTGAAGCTGCTTACCTGGCTGAAGGGTTTGCCTATTGCTCAGAAATTGCTGAGGAATTACTCTCTGCCAAACAGAAAGCTAAAAAAAGCTGGGCTAAACTGGGCATCTCTGATGAAGATGCAGAGCTGATCATGACCATGCGTAAAGCTAGTGATATCAAAGTCACTACTCCTGAAACAAAAGCTGAATCTCCAGCTAAACCAGAAGGTAAGGTTATGACAGTCAAAGAGCAGGCACAAGAGTTGTACCGTGTCTTCAAAGAGACTAAAGCCAAAGGTAACCGTGCTGACACTAAAGATGCAGCAGGGGAACTTCAGTTCTTCATGTCCTCTCGTAAGAAAGGGCCGAAAGCATTCGGACTTGATCCGAAAGTCAGTGATGAACTGAAAACCTGGCTTAAGTAGTACCGAGGGGCTTCGGCCCCTTTTCTTTCGTATGCCACTAGAGAGGTAGGCTATGCGTCATATAATGTTCGCTCATAAACCTGAATTCGAGACAGCAATACTCATCAAAGAGTCTGCTTTCTATCAGGATCAGATTGAGCGTCACTACGTTAATCCTTTAGTCGAAGCTGGCTATGCCAAAGAAAACATTCTGGCGTTTTCGCTAGAGTATGAATCCAATGGCAAAGCACCAGCTAAGTTCTGTAAGGACTATCTGGCTAAAATTCTCCCCCAGCTTAAGAAGATGGGTGTTAAGTACATCTACTGTGCTGACTCCACTTACTTTAAGTGTCTGGTTAAGAATGCCAAGATCGATGCAATGATCGGTTATGGCACTTCTTGCTCAATACCAGGGTATGAGGATATCGAGATACTGGTAGGTATTAACTATCAGGCTTTGCTCTATAACCCAAACCAGGCAGATAAGCTGGAAATGTCTGTGCAAGCCCTAGCAGGTAAGGTAACCAATAGTTATAAAGCTTTGGGTGCTGATATCCTGAAATGGGCTTTGTATCCCCAGACTGAAAAGGAAATTGACGAAGCATTTGCCAAGTTAATGTCCTACCCTAAGCTGACCTGTGATATCGAAACTTTTAGTCTTGATATCTTTACTGCTGGCATTGGTACTATTGCTTTCAGTCCTGATAATACAGGTGGTATAGCATTTACCTGTGACCTTGCAGTAAGTGAGGGGGAAAACTACCGTTGGTTTAACGAAGGCTTTCGTATTAAGCTGCGTAAGTTCTTTGAGGAATATAAGGGTAACCTGAAATTCCACAGGGCTAACTTTGATACCAAAGTCCTGATCTATAACCTCTGGATGAAAGATCCCCTGGATAATGAAGGTTTACTGCGTGGCCTGGATTGTCTCTATCGAGATTGTGATGATACTCGCATCATTGCTTATCTCGCTTTGAACAATACCGCAAAGAATGAACTGAGCTTGAAACAGCTTGCTCATGAATTTGCGGGTAACTGGGCTATGTCTGATATTACCAATATCCTGGTGATCCCCCTGTCTGAACTGCTTCGCTATAACATCATTGATACCATGTCTACCTGGTATGTCTATAACAAGTATTACCCTGTTATGGTTCGTGATATGCAGCTTGAGCTGTATAAATACCTGATGATGCCAAGCCAGAAGACAATCACCCAGATTGAACTTACTGGTATGCCTATGATCCCTGCTATGGTGGATAAGGCAGAGAAGCAATTACAGGAATTGCATGATCGAAGTCTTAAAACTTTGTATGCACATCCCCTGGTTCAACAAGCAGAAGTGCTTATTCAAACCAGAGCAATGGAAGCTAAGAATGCCACTCTGAAGACTAAACAGTACCCTCTCAGTGCTTTCAGTCACCTTAAGTTCAACCCCAATAGTGGCAACCATCTGATCACTTTACTTTATGAAGTGATGAAACTTCCTGTGTTGGACAGAACCAAAACCAAGCAACCATCTACAGCTGGTGCAACACTTAAGAAGCTGGAAAACCATGCTACTGAAAGTGGAAAAATAGTACTCAAAACTCTTCGTGAGTTTGGAGATGGTGAGAAGATCCTCACCAGTTTTATACCCACCTTTAAAAATGCCTTTAACAAAGGCAATGGAAGATCTTACTTACATGGTAACTTCAACCTGGGTGGCACAGTATCAGGGCGATTAAGCTCATCGGATCCAAACCTACAGCAGCTACCTTCTGGGAGTACCTTCGGTAAACTCATCAAGAAGTGTTTTGCTGCACCTGATGGTTGGGTATTCGGTGGAGCAGACTTTAATGCTCTGGAAGACCGTATCAACGCACTGTTAACGCAAGACCCTAACAAGGTCAAAGTGTTTACGGATGGCTTCGACGGTCACTCGTTACGTGCTGTGGGCTACTGGGGAGCCAAGTTAATGCCGGATATCGACATTAATGATCCAGCTTCTGTAAACCAGATAGCTGAGAAGGATCATCCATACTACCCAATACGTAATAGGTCTAAGTCTCCAAGCTTCGCACTTCAGTACCAAGGCACCTGGATCACTCTGGTTAAGAACTGTGGTTTCTCTGAAGAAGAAGCCAAAGAAACTGAAGCCAGTTTCCATGCACTCTATGCCATATCTGGGCAATGGGTTAAAGATCGTATCAAACAAGCCTGTAATGATGGCTATGCCACTGGAGCCTTTGGGCTGCGTATTCGTACTCCGCTCCTTGCACGTTCGATCCTGGATACCACCAAGACGCTACGTGAAGCTGAAGCTGAGGGACGAACTTTAGGCAATGCTATCTCAGGTCAGTCCTATGGGCTGTTAACCAACCGTGCTGCTAATGAGTTCATGGAACGAGTATGGGCATCAGAATTTCGTTATGACATTCTGCCTGTGGCTCTGATTCATGATGCCATTTATGTGCTGATGCGTAACAACGTAAGGGTGATCAAGTTTGTTAATGACAATCTGATTGAGTGCATGGCATGGAAGGGTTTACCTGAAATTGCCGATCCACGAATCCCCCTGCCAGCTGAACTGGACTTGTACTACCCTAACTGGGCCAATGCTATCACCCTGCCTAATAACCTAGCAGAAGATGATATAAAGCCCTTTGTGGCTAAAGCACTGGATAAGATAAAACAAAAAGAGGCATCACATGCATAGACTGATCTTCTGTGATCTGGATGGTGTGTTGAACGGTAACAGTGAGTTCCGAAAGCAGTACATCCCCAAGGATCCCTCAAACCAGCACGAATGGCTGGACTGGCATAAAGCCTGGGTATTCGAGCCTTTAAACCATAAAGGTATCGAGATGGTTAAATCGCTGATTAATCAGGATTCATTCCTGGTCAGCCTGTCTAACCGTAGCAAGGTTCTGGATAAAGAAACAAATGATCGTTTCAAAGAAGAAGGTAACCTTACCTTCGACTTACTCCATAATCGAAGTGAAAACCTGGAGGGTAGTGCAGCTAACTTCAAACTGGAAGCAATGCTATCGCTGATCCCAATGTTCTGTATGGGTGCCTCGACTACAATGGACAAAGTGGAAATCTTCCTGATTGATGATGACAAATCTGTCATTAACAAGGTCAGGGAATATTTGCCTAATGTCTGTTCCATCCTGGTTCACAAGTTTAGTGTAGAGGATCCATGGTAAAACTCGTCATTGAACTCAAGTACCTTAAACCAGAGCTGGGATTATATATTGAATGCCCCGAGAGTATCACATCACTGGCAAGCCAGTTGATTATGGGTGCTCCAGTGGCTGAAAGTGTGTATCAATGCACTGGTTTCTGGACGTTGCTTAATGGTCAATTGTACTTTCTAAACCAGAAAGTCACACTGGTTCAAGAAGAACCTGATAAGGCTATCTTTGTTGAGAACCTTAAAGGTATTACTAAAGGTCTTCATGAAATTAACTTTAGTCGTCTACGTCTTCGTAACCATAACCAGAAAGGGTTCATGAAAGCGATCAACGCCAAATTTGCTAGTTTATGGTCAGATAATTCTGAGCATTCAAAGTAAATTAACGTTACAATCCATTTCATGTAAGTGAATTGGAGTAGTGTCATGACCCCAGACCAGCAACAGAACTTTTATGTTCAGCTACTGGGTGCTCTCCTGATTAGTACTGTCAGTGGTGCAATCTCCGTTGGGAGACGAATCCTACGCTATGGTCAGGTAACCTTCGTTGCAGCAGCTACAGAAATGTCAGCAGCTCTACTCGCAGGCTATTTGGCATGGGATGCTTACCCTGTAGTGGCAAGTCAGTTGCCTACTGGAATTACGCAACCCATATTCACTTCAGCATCTGCCTATCTGGGGATTAAGATCTTCCAGTATGTGGAGAGGCTGTTTGAAGGCAAGACGTCCTACACAGGTTCACCTAAGTAACCTCAAGCCCTCTTCGGAGGGCTTTTTATTAAGGAAACTATTATGAGCTTTCGCGGAAAAGTGTGGAGTATTATAGCAATCTTGTTGATTGCTTTCTGGTGGTTGGCTTATCAAGCCTACGATCTTGTTCTGACTCTGTTAACACTGGTGCTGAAATGAAACCATGGCTTAAGTGGGCAGGTGGTAAGTATCGCCAGCTTCCCCAAATCCAACCATTCTTAGTTGGTAATCGTCTCATTGAACCTTTTGTGGGTGCAGGATCAGTATTTATGAATGCTGGTTTCGATAAGGTGGCTATCAATGATGTAAATCCTGATTTATGCCAGCTCTACTTAGCCCTCATCCATAATGGTGATTATGTGTTGAACCAGGCAAAGAAACTCCATGAATGGTGTAACTCAGAAGCTCGCTACAATCAGCTAAGGGCTAACTTTAACAGTGGTAAGTTTAACTCACTGTCTAAAGCTGTGTTCTTCCTGGTACTCAATCGTACTGGCTTTAACGGCTTTTGTCGTTTCAACAAAAAAAA
>ERZ791937.6-NODE-6-length-61651-cov-15.471070_pt1 | contig 61651 bp, 73 predicted proteins | sample MGYA00510124_ERZ791937 | MGnify/ENA primary metagenome ERZ791937 (study PRJEB30046, sample SAMN00993239) | human gut metagenome | study: EMG produced TPA metagenomics assembly of the A metagenome-wide association study of gut microbiota in type 2...
ACCCAGGTTGTTAAAGGCAGGCGAATTATTGGTTCACAGTCATCAGGTACGTTAGAAGGCTCTGCGGGCGCAACGTTATCGCTGACCAAGACCAACATATTCCAGAACGCTTACGATACATTCATCACCAGAGCTATCCTGATTGAGTGTCGCATTGGTAGCTCGGGGCTTGGAGACGATATAAAAATCCCGGTCAGATTCAGGCGTGAGGGGAACTATTATCTTGATGTAATTACAGCTGGTATTATTGCAAGCTCTGGACGGATAGGTATTTCTGGAACAGGTGTTACAGTAACGCTATCAATTGATAGCTCTACGGGATTGATCACGGTACTTTTAACTAACGTTGACGGCCAGGCAAGAACTGTTAACGTTTCTATGTTGCCATCAATGTAGGAGTGAATATGGAAGAAGAAACAGAACTGACCGAGCCGCCATTTGAAACCTGGTTCAGAGAAGTGGTCGAACTGGTTAAAAATGGCGGGCATCCTACAGACCTGGTGGCATATAAAGGAGAGTGGATTGATGCATTCTCTGAAGGATTAACACCAGAATATGCGCTTATAAAAAGAATGGCGCCTTAAACAGCCGACCGCAAATAAATGTCAGAGAATAACGCATAGATAATTTTTCGACAAAACCCCCGTTCATGGAAAAAACCGATTGTGGGTGATGGCTAAGATGGGAGGGTGATCTGATGGGATTTCCTTCACCCGCGACGGATTACGTCGAGCAAAAACTGTCTGTTAACTCGATCTGCAATGTCGGCCGTTTTCGAAAGGGATGGCGGTTACGTTGTGCTTGATATCTACCTGAAACAAAAGCAGGGAAGCCAGGCGCTGATTCAGCATGACGGCGGGACGGAACTCACCACGATGAGGGGTAGGGTCATAATGTCGAGAATTAGATATATACTGAATTTGCCGAACATTTCGGCCAACAAAAAAAGGAAAACAATATGGTAGCAGCAACCGCAGTAACCGTAGACCCGATTGATGATCTGCCGCTGGACAACCTGCAGAACACCCTGGGTGCCATCTATGGCAAAGCTCAGTATGCAGCCAATGCAGCTGGCGATGCTAAAGGCCAGGCTCAGTGGGCCGCGAATGGTATTGGCTTCCTGGATTATCACTTGCGACAGATCGCGGATATGGTCGGGTATACTGTACCGCCGATGCCAGCCTAAACTTTGAAATGGATGTTATGATTAAGCCCCGAAAGGGGCTTTTTCGTATACGGAGCGGGGACTATGACCAGAAAAGCAGTGTTTACCGTGCGGCTTTCCCAGGCCAGCACACAGCAGGTGCAGATCGACTATGTGACCGTTGACATAACGGCGACGGCACCAGACGACTATACCGCGCAGCGTGGGACGCTGACTTTCCTTCCGGGAGAGGTTGAGAAGCAAATCACCGTCGATGTGCGTGATGAGCGACCTGGCGAACAGGCGCAGCGCTTCATGACCACCCTTTACCGGGCGCAGAATTGCACCATCGTTGACTCTGACGGTATAGCCCTCATTCCTGCTGGTTCGACAGACGGACTCGGCGGGCCGCTTATTCTGCGTGGCCTGATGACTAACGCATTCCACAACGTTGAGGGGAGAGGCGGCTATTTCCACCATAATTCCGGCACCAGCGAAGGCCAGTCAATCGGCATCGAGGGATCGCTGCTGGCAAGCCAGGTGCTTGCGACCGGCACCGCCGACGAAAAAGCCGCAGCTGAGTGGTATAAGGCCAACGGCCAAAACATGCTCGACGCGATGGGCAACGGTTCGCTAACCGGGCCAATGCTGCGCCAGAAGATCCCCGACGATAAGAACACCATCACGCTGCTGCACTGGCTGTTCGCCGCGCGCGGCGATATCCCGTCACAGGCCATCAACTACTCTTTCCGCGCCACCAGGAACGGCAACAAGCTGTATATCCCTGCCAACGTGCCAGGGCATAAAGGCGCGGCTGACGTTTACCGTATCTGGCAGATCTACCCGGCCAGCAGCTATCTGCTGTACCAGTCTCCCTACAGCCCGTCATACGACTCCGTTCACCCGGCGGCAGATACCAGCGTCACGCTTACCGATGACGACTGGAGCCTTGACGGAAGCACGGTGGTCATCACGATCCCGGCTGGCGCACCGTCTGGTGTCTCCGACTGGTGCATCGTCTATGGCTACAACAATGCGGGCACAATCCGCCAGGGAGAGGCAGAAGAGGCCTATCCTTGCTGGACAAAAATCGACCCAGGCTATTCAGCCTGTGCGCCTGACACGTTCCGCTGGTTCGAGTACGCGATGTCGCTGGCGATGGAAGTGGATACCCGCACCGGCATGCAGGCGCGCTGGCAGAAGCTGCGCGACGCGATGCGGCGCACGGTGGTGAAAGGGCAGGCTATCAGCGACCTCCGCGAGATCATCAAACCGATGCCGCAGTTCGACGCCATCCCGGCGAAGGGTGAGCCGTCCGGCATGTTCTGCTATTCGAACCATCCCCAGGCGACTCCGCCAGGGCCAGGCGCTATTGGCGCTGGGGCAAATGCTGGCTGGATCGGCTATAACTTCTGGTCCCGCGTAGGCGGTTACGGTGGCACCGTGAAGCCTGGCGAATTCACCTGGACCCCGGCGAACATGGGAGAAGCAGCCAACGGCCGGAACTTCTTCAACGGGGCGATCCGCGCTGACGTACCGGCGGCCGCCACGGTATGCCGGGTGCAAATCGGGCGCGGCATCAATGACAGCTGGCGGCAGGCGACCGATTACCAGGAAGCCGATCAGTTTATGTTCGTGGCGCTTTCACTCTCCCGGCGGCCGAACCTGGCGCTGGGTGAGCGTTGCTACGTTTTCATGTCCTCGACCAAATATTATGACGCCTCGACGCGATGGTATGCCGATATCGGGCAGGATGCGGCACTGATACCGTCCACCAGTCCGGACAAGCCGAGCTATATCCTGATCCCTCGCACGTCATTTCGGCGCAAAGACGGCGATAACAGCGTGCTTCCTGCGGGCCAGCGGTTCGAGAACTTCGGCATATCGATGGAAATGCGCGACGCGTACCGCCTTCAGATCGTGGCGCTGCGCCCAGTGAGCGGCGCGAGTGAGCAGTGGGTGAGGGATAACCTGTCAAAAGCGGTCCACGGCTCACCAATGCCGTTTTTCCCCGGCGCGATGCCTTTTGCCATCAACGCCGACACCGTTAAGCAGCAGTTTGTCGGCTGGAACGGCTCACCTTTCCACGGCTACCAGCTCCCGGATCTCTGGTGGTTCCTGGGTGCCGATGCCGATGCAGTCCACCCGGACCTTAATCCGGCCGTCAATATGCCGGTGCCGGACCAGGCCACAGGGGCTATCACCTACCCGATTTCTTTTAGTGCCAACGGTGTTGCCAAAACGAAAAATGCATTGCTGGCCGAGCAACAGCTGCTATTTCTGAAACATGCACACGATAAGTGGATCTCTGACGGCGGCGCGGCCGGGCCATTCGCGCATACGTTCGTGATGAATACCCCGGCACGCATCAGCATCGGTAGTCCGACGCCGCACACATGGGTGTACACTAACGATGACCCGAACACCCGCTGGGTGGGCTACCAGACCCGCGTCGTTGAGAGCCTGGCGAAGCTCTGCTGGCTGTCCCGCAGTACGCCATCATGGGGAACGGCTCGCGGCCTGGCGCTGGATATGGCGATGAGCTGGATTGAGAGGATTAACGTCGTCTGGCCGAACCTGAACGGCACTATCGCGGGTATGCCGACTGACTGGGACGATCCCCGCAAGGGAGCGCCGCAGACGCTCTATGAGGAGCCGCACGCGCCAGCGCTTATCCTGCGCGCCTGCCTCTGGCTGAAATTGTCCGGCCTGCTGTCATCCGGGCAGCTGGCGACCGTGGAAGCTGTTGGCGAGCGCTGCTGGACGTACATCGAGAGCCGTTGGCGCACAGGGCAGACCGATGCAATGCGCCATACCTGGGCGAACGATAACCAGGAATGGTTCGGCTTCTGGCAGTTCGAGATCATCGCCACGATTGCCTACCTGCTGAAGTACCCGGCGGGCATCCCCGGCAATATCAGCATATCAACCATGAGAGAGCGCCTGGTGCAAACCCAGGGCTGGCTTGAAGATAACGTGAGGTAACAATGAGCCTGAAACTCACCAACAATGCCCGTAGCATCCTGGCTGTATCAATCAGCGACTCCGAGACGGTGATCCGCGTGAAAGTCGGCCACGGCGTCAAGTTTCCGGTGCTGACCAATACCGGCGACTGGTTCCCGCTGGCGCTGGAGGATGATTCCGGAAACATCGAGTACCTGCGCGCAACCGCCAGGGAAGGGGATAGCATTACTGTTCAGCGCGGGGCTGAAGGTTCCAAGCGTCGGGAATTCAGTGCTGGCGACCTCTGCGAGCTGCGTTTGACCGCTGGCGCGATGGACGAGCTGCAGAACGGGACGCCAAGTCCCTCAGTGGTGACTGCTGTAATCAGTGACGCGGCGATTTCCTCATGAGCGTTCGCATAGCGGCGTTTTCCGGGGAGATACCGCGCGTTATTCCCCGGTTGCTGGACAACAACTATGCGCAGGTGTCGCAGAACACGAAACTGGAAGACGGCTCGCTGCTGCCTATCCGCCGGGCGCGCTACGTCAACCGGTTCGGTTTCGACTGCAAAACCTTCTACAAAACCACCGATGGGGAGTGGCTGGGCTGGCCAGGCGTAGTTCGTGTCGCCCCTGGCCCGGTGGCGGAAGACCGTCTTTATGTGACCGGTGACGGCGTACCGAAGGTGATCGCCAACGGCAAGACCTGGCCGCTGGCGGTGCCGTTTCCCTCTGCAGCGCTGACAACCACTATCGTTTCTGGCGACGTTGACGACGACCTGTCTTCCACCGTTATCTGGACATACACCTGGGTAACGGAGCTGGACGAGGAATCAGAGCCAGCGCCATTGTCAGCCGGGCTTTTGTGGAGTCCTGGCCTCGATGTTCGCCTGTCTGGATTCCAGTCGCCACCGGCCGGGCGAGGTATCAACCGCATGCGCATCTACCGGTCACAGACCAGCAGCAGCGGCGTCACCACTCTCTATTTCATCAAAGAGCGCGAAGCGACAGCCGCCGATTTCGTGGATGTGGTGGCGGATAACCCGATCAACGAAGTGCTTCCGAGCACAGACTACAATGCGCCGCCGGATGGCCTGCAGGGGCTTACCTCCCTTCCAAACGGCATGATGGCGGCTTTCGTCGGGAAGAAGCTGTATTTCAGTGAGCCATACCGCCCGCATGCGTGGCCGGAAAAGTACATTCTGACCTGCGACTATGAGATCGTCGGCCTGGGCGTGTTTGGCACGTCAGTCGCCATCATGACGAAGGGATCGCCGTATGTCGCCCAGGGCACCGCCCCGGAAAACATGACGATGGACCGTATCCGGGTGAATTATCCATGCATCGCGGCATCGAGCATCGTTGACCTGGGCTATTCCGTTGCCTACGCGTCGCCGCAGGGGCTGGTCACGATCTCGCAGAACGGCGCGGCCGTAGCGACCGCCAGCCTGATGACCCGCGACCAGTGGCGGCAAATGCAGCCAGAGAGCTTTGTCGCCGGGCAGTTCGCCGGGCGCTACCTGGCGTCTTACGCGTACCTCGATAGCGACAACATCGAGCGGCGCGGCATTATCAGCATCGACCTGTCCGGATCCCAGCCATTCCTGGAGCGATACGCCGACTACGCCAGCGCCATGTTCTTCGAAATTGGCACCGGCGTGCTGTACCTGCTGCGCGGCGGCCGGGAGATTTTCGAGTGGGACGCGATATCCGAACCATACGCGGAAATGTACTGGCGCTCTAAGCGGTTTGTCTCGACAAGCTATTACAACTGGGGCGCTATCCTGATCGAAGGCGAAGACGCATCGAGCGACGAGCAGATTAAGGAGAGACTGGCTAAAAACGCCGCCGTCCGGGCACGAAACCGCGTCCGGATGAATGCTGATAACTCCGATGGCGCGCTGGCTGATGCCGCCCTGGGTGTTGTGACATTCGCCGGTAGTCTGCTGGAGCCGCTTGAGGAAGCTGAACCGTCATTCTCCTGTGCCGTCTACGGCGATGGGGTGCTGATCGCTACTGTCTACCGGATAAACCAGATTGAACGCCTGCCTGGTAAGCGGATGTACACGACGCTGGAGATTGAGATACGCGGCAACCAGCGTATTACCGGCTTAACCGTGGCTGGCACACCTGAAGATATTGCAGGGGGTGCGTGATGGTCAGTGATAGCGAATGGCAGAAGGTGAAAGAGAAGGTCGAAGTTCTCGACGGCACTCGCGGCGATAAGGCCAGGCTGAAGCGCGCCGTCCGCGCTGAGGAGCTGGACGCCGCCCTGCGTCGCATCGATCAGCTGGAAAAACAGGTAAAATCGTTACTCGCGGCGCAGAATCCGTAAACTTGGTAATGGTCGTGCGTTGCCCTTTTGTCTATCATGTTGCTAAAAGGGCAACGGGGCAAACGTATGGCAAACATCATCTATGGCCGGGATGCCGAGCTGGTCAGCTGGGCCAGCGAGATAATCCACTTCCAGCCGCGTGCCGACGTCAAGGCAATCGGCTGGGAAACTGACGGTAAATTACGGGCCGTCACGCTATGGGATGGCTTTTCAGAGTGTGACTGTAACATTCACATCGCCAGCGATGGCGGGCCTAACTGGCTTTCTCGCGCTTTCCTCTGCGCGAGCTTTTCACACCCTTTCGTACAGTGGGGAATGCGCCGGGTAACTGGTCTGGTCCCTGCAAAGAACGCCGCCGCTCTCCGCTTCGATCTGCACCTGGGATTTGAGCGTGAGGGCTTTATCCGCCACGCACTGCCCGATGATGACCTGATCGTTCTCGGAATGCTGCGGGAAAATTGCCGTTTCATACCGGAAAAATACAGGAAATGAACCATGAACGAGATCTCATATATCCTGACCCTGCTGACTGCTGTCTTTTTGTTTACGCAGCCGCAGCTGGCCTATGCGTTTATCTCTCCTGGCGACCAGGAGCCAGAGAAGAAGCCGAAAGAGAAGCCGTGGGAAAAGCTGCTGATGTTCAAGAAGGGCGGCTACTCGGCACCAGCGCCGGATCCGAACATAGGCAAAGCCGCAATGAAGCAGGCAGAGCTTGGTGAAGAATGGCTAAAATTTGCCAATCAGCAATTTGACGTAGCAAATGAGCGCCAGAAACAGCAGGACATAATCGCCAACCAGGTTACGCAACAGCATCTCGATACCAGTAAGCAGGCTCAGCAGTGGGCGACGGAAGACCGCGACCGCTACAACAACACTTTCAAGCCGCTCGAAGATCAGTTCATCAATAAGGCCCAAAACTGGGACAGCGCGGAGCGTCAGCAGCAGCAGGCGTCTGAGGCCAAAGCCGATGTGCTGAATAATGCCTCTCTGCAGCGCCAGGCGACCGAGCGTAATATGGCGTCTATGGGCGTCAATCCCACCAGCGGCCGGTATGCTGGTGTTGAGCGCTCTGGCGAGAATGCCACCGCGCTGGCGGCGGCCGGTGCCGAGAATAACGCCCGTAACACGGTGCGCAATCAGGCGCTTTCCCTGCAGGCCGATGCGGTCAATATGGGTAAGGGGCTGGCGGTTAACCCGGCGTCGTCGCTGGGCCTATCCACCAGCGCCGGTTCTGCTGCCATGCAGACGACCTCCGGTAACAATGCTCAAGCGGCAGGCCTGTCCAGTGTCATGGGTCAGGGATACCAGGCTGCGATGACCGGTTACGGCAATCAGGCGAACACCCTGAACCAGCAGTACCAGAACCAGCTCAACGCCTGGCAGGCAAATCAGAATGCATCCAGTAGTTTATGGGGCGGCATCGGCCAGGTTGGAGGTATGCTTGGCGCGTCAGCAATTATGAGCAGCAGTAAAGAGTACAAAGAAGATAAGCGACCGGCGAAAGGATCACTCGAAGCTCTTCGCCGCATGCCGGTTGAACAGTGGAAGTACAAAGACGGCATTGAGGATGGTGGTCAGCATATCGGCGCTTATGCCGAAGACTTCCACGCTGCCACAGGCAAGGGCGACGGGAAATCCATCCCTGTAGTTGACGCTATCGGCATCACTATGGGGGCAATTCAGGATCTGGATAAGAAGGTTGATGCTCTGGCGAAAGGCCGGGGTCTTCCAAAAAGACAAGGGGAGGCTGCGTAATGGCTGGATTAGGATCGTTTCTTCAGGGCGCTGCTGGTGGGATTGGCATGGCTAAACAGATGGATAGCATGCAAAAACAGAATGACATGTTAAAAAAACTGGGTGATAGCCAGCCAGGAACACAACAGCCTCAACAGCAGGCACCGGGGGGCGCTGGACTGTCAACCACGCAGACCGCACAGCAACAGCCAGCAGATAATTCATGGTCTTTCATTAAATCACTGTTTGGAGGTAACTGATGGCTATTGGTGCTGGATTGGGGGCATTCATGTCCGGCCTGACACAGGGTGCCCAGGGCTACGCTCAACTAAAAAGTGATGCTGGACGAGCTAAACTGCAGGATATGCAGATCAAAAACCTCGAACAGGAGCAGGCTGACCAGCAGGCGCTGCGCCAGATCGGGCAGGACTACGGAAAGGCAGTGGAGGGTGAATTCAATCCAGACGCTCAAGCAAAAATCTACAACGAACAATTCGTTCCTCGCTATGTTCAGCAATATCTACAGCAAGGGAAAGTTGCAGAGGCTCAGGCGTTTCAAAAATACGCTCAAGATGCCAACGTTCAGCAGGGGCTGAAATACGGCTCCTCGTTCATGCGTGCCGTCCAGCTTGGTGACGCTGAAGGGGCGATGGGCAGCATGGTGAAGATGTTCAATCAGCCGGGATATTTCGAAAATGGGTATTCTGCAGTGGGCGCTAAGCTGACACGCGACAAAGATGGTAACGCAGCCGGGATGGATATCACTCTGAGAAACGACGCGACTGGCGAAACCACAACGCATACTTTCAACACGCTGGAAGATGCGTACCGCACGGTTATGCCGTTCGCCGACCCGAAGAATGTTTTCGACTATGCAATGCAGCAGATCGCCGCCAGCGCGAAGAACAAGGCGGAAGTGCAGAAAGAGGATCGGGCCTGGAACCGCGACCTGACGAAAATTCAGATCCAGCAAGGGAACACGCTGGAATCCCAGGCGAACCAGTCGCAGCTGCGCCGCGCTGAAGAAGCAGAGAAGCTGCGGAACGGCGGCGGAAGCAATGTCGTGCGCGATGCCAAAGCGAAGGAAGAGTACCTGCGCTCTCGCGGCGTTCCAGAGGATCGCATTAAATCTCTTGCTCCTCAGATGGTCGGACTGGAAAATCAGGGCGTGCCCATCACGAAGCGCATCGATACCTACGTCATCGAGAAGAACAAAGACATTCTCGATAAGGACTGGCAGAAACTGAGCGATGCCGAGAAGACCGAGCGCGCAGTGAAAGAGCTAAAAGTGCGTGATGAGGCGGCTAGTGGCTACTATGGCGGACAGGGTGCGGGGCTTACACCACAGTCCAGCCAGCAAACGCAGGGTGCGCAGCCGCGTATGGCGCTGGGCTACGACACCAAAACCGGCAAACCGGTAATGATCCCCGTCAAGTGACGGCTAATTCTCCGAGGAAATATAGTGGCTAAAAACTCTTTGCCGTCTGAGCTGGATCTTGTCCAGCAGCCGTCTTATGGCCTGCCTGACTGGGCGCAGCGCCCGCAGGCGCAGACCGTCAACACCGGCGGCGCTGTGCCGTTCCAGGCTGAATTCCTCTCTGCATCCCAAAAATACGGCGTGCCGTTTAACGTCCTGATGGGCCTGGCAGAGCAGGAGTCTTCTTTCAACCCCACCGCTATCGGCGTACCTACCAAATACGGCCGTGCCAAAGGCCTGATGCAGTACATCGATGACACCGCCTCACGTATGGGTATCAACCCTTACGATCCTGTGCAGTCCATCGATGCCGCTGCTCGCCAGCTGCGTGAGCGCCTGGATAAAGGCTACTCGATGCAGGAGGCAGTGCAGGCGCACTTTGGTGGTGATGACCGTGCGCAGTGGGGACCGAAAACAGCGCAGTACGGGAAAGACGTTTTAGGCCGCGCCGAGAAGTTCCTGGGCGGCGGTCAGTCCGTTGCCGCCGGTCAGCTAACCCAGCAGCAGGAACAGCCACAAACCCGCATGGGGCAGATCGCACAGGATTACCCGCCAGCGCAGAGCGCAATGGAGAACCTGGACCAGACGCGCCAGCGCACCCAGGCGCTTCTCGATGAGATGAACAAGGAAGAGCCAGGCCGCTACCGACCTCTCACCGACGAGGAAATGCAGCGGCTGTCGCAGCACATCACGCCGGAAATGCAGCAGCAGGCGATGCAGAGCGGCAAGCCTATCGAAATTAATATTCCTGACCTGGTGCAGCCGGGCCAGGCGGTGACGGCGCAGCAGAGCCAGCAGCAGCCAGAAAAACGGCAGGCAGAGCTTAAACCGTGGGAGCCGACCCTTTGGGAGCGAATTAAAGGCCTCATCCCTGGAAATAAAGATGCCGCAACCGTCGAAATGATTGCGCGCGACATTGCCAATCGTGAAGGCGTCTCTGTCGAGGAAGTCTATAAATCGATGGGTGGCGCACGTCCAATGTGGAACCCGGAAGGCCGAGCACCCATCCAGGCGCTGGCAGAGGGCGCAGGAATTGTTGGAAAACAGCTTCCCAACGTTCCTTCAGCCGTGGCTAATGCCTCACTTCGCGCTGTTCGTGGTGGTGACATTAGCGCCGATGGCAGCACGATGATGGATCGGGTAATCTCCGCCACCAACGTACCGCAGGAAGAAAACCAGGACCCTAACTATCAGTCAGTGAGCGGCATCGATCAGTCTCTTGGCTTCTCGCTATCGAATATGGTTCCGAGTATCGCTGCAGGCGCTGCCGGTAACGTAGTCTCTCCCGGCGTCGGTACTGGCGCTGGCTTTGCTACATCCGCAGCTATCGCCTACCGCGCCAGTAAAGACCAGTTCCTTGATGACGTGAAGAAAAAGGCCGAGACGGAAAAGGGTAGCAAGCTAACGGAAAAAGAGTGGGAAACGCTGAAAGACACGTCTGAAGCGGCCGCTATGAAGTACGGCGCGTGGGAAGCGATCCCCGAAGCCCTGTCTAACGTCATAGCTCTGAAAATGATTTCCCACCCGCTGGTGGGTGCTACCAGAGCAGCACGCATTGCGGATGCAGCTAAACGACTGGGTAAAGAGCAGATTGCCGAGCAGGTGACTGAAACTGCGACAACGCTGGGACAAAATGAGGCCGAAAGAGAAGTAGGCCTGTCCAACGAGAAAATGAGCGTTGCGGATGCCTTCCGCCAGCAGGCTATTCAAACCGCGCTGGTAAGTGGGATTCAGGGCGGCACCATGCAGGCTGGTCGCGCCATCTATGACCGCGTAAGAGGGAATCGCGCAGCATCTACCGAAGAGCGGCCGACAACCGATCCATCTGCTCAGCCGGAAGCGACAGCAACCGATCCGGCACAGGAAGCCCAGCCAGAACAGGCAGCAACACCGACAGCAGAACAACCACAGGAAGCACAGCCTTCCGGCCCTCTCGGTCGTGCCGTCCAGAACGGTACGCAGCAGGTTGTTAACGATGTTGCCGCACAGGCAGAGCAGAACACCGCTGCAGCCGAAAACCACACGTCTGATGAGTTCATGGGACCGGTTGGCTCGGAAACAACCGTTCATCCGGCTGATGACCCCAATGACAGCTTCCCGGCTGTAGTTCAGGGGTATCGCAACGGAAATGCTATTGTTGTCGATGAAAACGGCGAAATTCTGGAGTTTGGCCCGCATGAAGTCGTGCGTCCGGACGCCGCTGCCGACGTTGTGCAGCAGCAACCGGAGCAGGAGGTCACTGAGCCAGTTCAGCAGACAGAGAAGGCAACTGAAGAGCAGCCACGCCAGCCGAAGGCCGTCAGCGAAATGACTGAGCCAGAGCTACGCGACCGCCTGAAATATCTGCACCAGCAAGCCAAATCATTCGGCGGCTGGAACGAGCGACTGACGAAAGCCCGCCGGGAAGTCGAGAAGGCTATTGATGCGAAAAACGCACCTGTGCAGGGGGAGATAGATACCGAAGCCGTTCAGGCTAACGGCCTTACTCCGTCTGAGAATCGCCGCCTGAAAGAGTTGCTGAATAAGGACTCACGCACACAAGCGGAAAGCGCCGAGGCTACCCGACTTAATGAGAAGTCGCGTGCATCCCTGACCGAAGAAGTACCACAGTCAACCAATGAAAATACCGTTGGTGCTGAAGGTATGACGCTGGTTCACGGCTCAGGAAATGGAAACCTGACGCTCGATGATATCCAGATTGTTCGCGCCAATGGTCAGAAACAGGGCAAGAAAGGCCGGGTTTACGGCGGTTTCTACGGCACCTCCGAGAAAGATTCCGCGCAGGCTGAAGGCTACGCCGGGATGATGGAGGGCACCCCGACCGTCTATGACGTGAAAATCAAGCCCGGCACGAAGGTTTTCCAGAAAGAAGGGGATATTACCCGCCTTTCCGAGAACACCATCAACGACCTGGTTTCGAAAGGTTACGGCGTTGTCGTCGGTACAGATCCGCGCGGACGTACCGAATACGCCGTTATCGATAAAAATGCGATCCAGCAGCTATCAAAAAGAGGGGTGGCAAATGCCGAAACCACGAACGTATCAGATGAGCGCAGTGCGCAGCCTGAAGTTTCTCAGGTCGCGCAATCTGATAACGCGCCAGCAGTACAACCAGATGAAAGCGGAGCTGCTGCACAGTCCGAGCGAGTGGCATCCAATACCGACCAGCCTGCTGCCGGTAGCGGAGCTGATGCTATTTCTGGACGTACAACCGCCGACACCGACCCTTCACTGAACAAAGACGGCAGTCAGAAATGGTTCGGTACCGAGCGGAAGGCGAACGAGTACCTGCAGAAGAAAGGTATCACCGGCACGCATGAAATCCGCCTGGTGGATCGTCGCTTCGAAATCCACGCCAAAGGCCAGGATGTCAACCAGACGACCGAAACTGTCAACCAAACTGCCGATAATGTTAAGCCAGCGACCAAAAGCGTCAAAGGCAAGAACGGGCCGCGCTACAACCGTGTGAAGAAGCTGCTGGGCGCTGAAGAGGGCGATATCGTCACTCCGCAGGAGGATATCGGCTATACCACCGCTGGTAGGCAGTACCGCATTTACCAGATCGAGAAGAACGGTATTGTTCACCTGACCAACCTCGAAACCAATGGCGGCACTACGGTTAGCCTGGCAGACCTGGAGCGTGCCAATTCCCGCAGATCGGGCTTTAACCGTGTTGAGGCTGTTGCTGAACCAGCACCGGCGGCACAGGAACAGCAACAAAGCGAACCAGAGGCCGAAGAGAAAACTGCATCTACCCAAACCAGGAGCGAAAAAAACGTTGCTGCTACGGATGCGGATCGCTTCTCCGGTAACAAGCTGTTTACCGCTGATAAAGTCGCCGCTGCGCGCGCCCGAATGAAGTCGAAATTTGGCCAATTGAACAGCGGCCTGGATCCTGAGCTGCTGATTGATGGGATGACTATTGCGGGAGCTTACATCGAGAGCGGTGTTCGCAAGTTCTCTGATTATGCAAAATCGATGGTCGATGACTTCGGTGCCGACGTTAAGCCCTACCTGCTGTCATTCTGGGAAGGCGCTCGCAACTATCCAGGCCTGGATACCGAAGGCATGACCAGTGTCGAGCAGAGTGCTAAAGAGCATGCTGCGCTGATGCAGCCGGAGGAAACCAAAACCCCGGCAGTGGGAGAGGTGCAGGCGAAGCCTGCAAGCCGCACGCGTAAGACTGGTAAAGCTGGAGATATGACTATCACCCAGGATTGGGGCGTAGAGCATATTGACGGTTACGGGGAAAACTCATCTGGTCGGGAAACAGGCAGTGACCTGAAAGACGCGTTCCTGAAGGAAGCCCGCAAATACCTAAACACCGTTGCTGACCAGCTGGAGGATGCAGGCTTTAAACCGACCACAAACGCAAAAGGTAAGTTTGTTGGGGCTGTGAGTGTCAATGCTGGCGGTGATGCTGTTTCCGGCGATGTAAACCTGGTGATGGATGGTCCGAACGGAATAGGTGTTTATATCCACATCGGTGGTACATCGTTGCGCGGAGTGGTTCCCACTACCGATAGCGGCATCGGCATTATGATGCGCACCACCACGCCAGAGGACAAATACGGCGCGAAATCGCAAAACCTATGGTCCCAGGTAAATATCTCTGCGACCGACATGGCTAAACAGGCTATCCTGTTAGTTGAAAAAAGAGTTGCAGCTGAGCAGCATAATCGGCAGCAGAACGAAAAATCCCAAGCCCGCGTTACCAATGGGCTTGATGACATGGTATCTAGTTTTGACCGTGAGGTAACACCGAATGAATCTCAACCACTGGGTGAGCCAGGCGAGGGATCACTGGAAACAGCACCAGCCGACGCTATTCGCGCAGCTGAAAGCGAAGAACCAGCTGGGCAACGCTCTCCGCGAAGCAGCGGAGAAGACGTATCAGGAAGTGAGCGAGCTGGAGGCTCAGGGCTTCAGCGAGCACGAAGCGTTCGAGATGACGCGGGAGAAGTACCTGTTTCCACCGGAAGAGGCGAGCCTGCAGGACAGCGAAACCAATCCGGCAGCAGCCAGGATGCAGGACGTAATGCGGATCGTGAACAGCCAGTACGGGGACAGCGACCAGCCGCAGGAACAGTAGCGGAAGACCGCCCGGCGCGCGCATTCAACATCGATGCGGACGAGATCGGCAAGGGCGGTAAGAAAACGAAGTTTCGCAATAACGTCGCGGCAATTCGCCTGCTGAAAGACCTGGAGCGCATGAACCGCCAGGCCACGCAGGAAGAGCAAGCCATCCTCGCCAAATACGTTGGTTGGGGCGGTATCCCGGAAGCATTCAAGCGCACTGACGGCAGCGCCACCAGCGGCTGGGCGAAAGAGGTCGCGGAGCTGGACGAAATTCTGCAGCCGGAAGAGTACCAGGCCGCCGCGTCGTCCACCAAAAACGCCCACTACACCAGCCCGGAGATCGTTTCCGGCATGTGGCAGGCAATGCAGCGCCTGGGCTTCACCGGTGGACGCGTGCTTGAGCCGTCTGTCGGCGTGGGTAACTTCTTTGGCCTGATGCCTTCAGACGTGCGCAGCGCGTCAGCGCTCCACGGCGTCGAGCTTGACCGCATCACCAGCGGCATAGCTACCCAGCTTTACCCGGAGGCGAAGATCGCCCGCATGGGGTACCAGGACTACGTTATTCCAAATGGCTATTTTGACATCGCAATCGGCAACCCGCCGTTCGGTGCTGATAAGCTGTACGATGGCCGCCGCAAAGACCTGTCAGGTTTCAGCATCCATAACTACTTCTTCGCCCGTACCGTCGATGCCCTGCGCCCTGGTGGCGTCATGACTATGGTTGTAACGAACCGGTTTATGGATGGGGCGAGCGATAAGGCGCGCCAGTACATTGCCGACCGTGCCGACCTGCTGGGGGCTATCCGCCTGCCAAATGACGCCTTTGCGAAAAACGCCGGCACCCAGGTGACGACCGATATTATCTTCCTGCGCAAGCGTCTGCCGGATGAAACGCCAAGCGCTATGAACAGTTCCTGGCTTGAAACCGTCGATTTCACCGACAAAAACGGCAAGGTCGTGCCGCTGAACAAATATTTCGTCATGCATCCTGAAAACATGCTGGGCGAGTTCGGAGCTTTCGGATCGATGTACCGTGAAGGCGACTCGGCGCTGATTGCGCGCGAGGGGCAAAATACCTCGCAGCTGCTGGGTGAGGCTATTCAGCGTCTGCCGGAAAACATCATCAAGCCGGTGGAAGCTGTGAAGCCAGAAAGCCGCGCCAGCGTGGTGGCAGAGAATGCCCGCGTGGGTTCCGTCTTCCTGGATGGCGATAACGTCATGATGCGTGACAGCGACGAGCTGGGCGAATCCCGCGCTACGGCGGTCAGCTTCCCGAACGAGAAAGCAAAAGCCCGCGTCGTCGGCATGATCGGCGTTCGTGACGAGCTGGCGGCGCTGCGCAAGCTGCAGCTGGATCCGAAGGCGGACGATGCAGCTATCGAGTCAGCCCGCAAGCGTCTGAACCGCGCCTATGACGCTTTCGTTAAAGAGCATGGCTATCTGAACCAGGACGCGAACAAGCGCTTACTGCGTGACGATCCGACCTGGCCGCAGCTGGCAGCGCTGGAAGACGATTTCGATAAGGGGCTTTCTGCTACTGTCGCCAAAAAGACCGGCGAGGAAGCCCGCCAGCCGAGCGCGAAGAAGGCCGCTATCTTCAGTCGCCGCACCCAGTCACCATATACCGCGCCCACCAGCGCGGCGACCGCGAAGGATGCCCTCGTTACCTCGCTGGCCGAAAAAGGCCGCGTTGACATGGAGCTGATGGCGAACCTGTACGGCAAGGAAGAAAGCCAGATTATCCGCGAACTGGATGACCTGGTTTATTCCGATCCGGAAAAAGGCTGGGTGACGCGCGAAGAATACCTGTCCGGCAACGTGAAAACGAAGCTGGCGCGTGCCCGCGAGAGGGCGATGACCGATGCCGCTTTCAACCGCAACGTTGAAGCGCTGGAGGCCGTACAGCCGAAAGATATCGAGGCGGTGGATATTAACGTTAAGCCTGGGGCCACCTGGCTACCGGCTGACACGATGGGCGCGTTTGCCGACATGATTGCGGAAACCAGCGGCGCGAAGGCATTCTATAACCCGGTTAGCGCCAAATGGTCATTCCCAGGCCTGGCGTCGTCGGCGGCAGCGCAAACCCGCTACGGTACCGACCGCGCGGATGTTCGCACAATCCTCGAAGCAGCTGCGTCGCAGAAGGCGATCCAGATTTTCGATAACCACCGCGACGGCACCCGCACGCTGAACGAGACGGAAACCCAGCTCGCTAACGACAAGGTGAACGCGGTCAAGGAAGCATTTGGCCGCTGGATCTGGTCTGACGATGCTCGCCGCCAGTCGCTGGCGCGTATCTATAACGACCAGTTCAATACCGATGTGCCGCGTGAATATGACGGTTCTCACCTGACATTCCCCGGCAAAATCTCCGATGACATTATCCGTCTGCGTCCGCACCAGGCTAACGCCGTCTGGCGAATTGTGCAGGGCGGTACCACTCTGGCGGATCACGTAGTCGGCGCGGGCAAGACCTTCACCCTGATTGCTGCAGCGATGGAGTTGCGCCGGATGGGCCTGGCGCGGAAACCGCTGTTTGCGGTGCCGAACCACCTGGTAGGGCAGTGGGCGACTGACTTTGTGAAGCTGTATCCCGGCGCGAAGGTGCTGGCCGCCACGAAGCGCGATTTTGAGAAGGAAAACCGTAAAAAGCTGTTCGCCCGTATCTCTACCGGTGACTGGGACGCGGTGATCGTTGCTCACTCGTCGTTTGGCAAGGTGCAGGTAGACCCGGAGCACGAAGCCGAGTTTATCCGCGAGCAGATTGACGATCTGACATCCTCTATCGAGGCTATCCGGGAGGCTGAAGGCCAAAGCAGCCGCAACGTGAAGGATGCTGCAAAGCGCCGCGATGCACTGAAAGAACGACTGAAAAAGCTGGTGGACAGCGAAAACAAGGATGATTCCCTGTACTGGTCAGAGCTGGGCGTCGATGCGCTGTTTGTCGATGAAGCGCACGAATTTAAGAACCTGGCTTACTCCACCAGCATGCGTAACGTCGCAGGCCTGGGCGATGCGTCCGGCAGTCAGCGCGCGATGGACATGTTCATGAAGGTCCGCCACGTCCTGAAGGCTACCGGCGGCCGGAACGTTGTGTTTGCGACCGGTACGCCGATCAGCAACACGATGGCTGAGATGTACACCATGCAGCGCTACATGGATTACGACAACCTGAAGGCGCAGGGGCTTTCCCACTTCGACGCCTGGGCGCGCATGTTTGGTGAGGTTGTCACCGACTGGGAGCTTTCGCCGTCTGGCAAGTACAAGATGACCGCGCGTTTTGCGAAATTCGTGAACATGCCTGAGCTGATGCAGCGTTACACCTCGTTCGCGGACGTTATCAACCGCGACGACATTAACCGCCAGCTGGCCGCCCAGGGCAAAAAGCTGCCGGTGCCGAAGATGAAGGGCGGGAAGCCGACCAACATCGTTGTGCCGCGCAGCAGCATGCAGGCAACCTATATCGGGGAGCCAATCACGGATAACAACGGCATCGAGCAGTATCCGCAGGGATCGCTGGTCTACCGCGCCGAGCACCTGCCGAAGAAGGCAGAAAAGGGCGCGGACAACATGCTCAAAATCATGAGTGACGCCCGCAAGGTGGCGCTGGATATGCGCCTCATCGAGCCAGGCGCGCCAGACTTTGAGCGCAGCAAGACCAATGAGGCCGCCCGCCGCATCAAAGAGGACTACGATAAGTGGGCCGATGACCGTGGCGCACAGCTGGTGTTTATCGATCTCTCGACGCCAAAGAACGCCAAAACAGCAGAGGCTGCCAGAATCCGTGACCTGGTAGAGAAGGCCGAGCAGGGTGACGAGGCCGCCGCCGAGCAGCTGGACAAACTCAGTCCGGACGAGCTGGCCGCGCTCGATGGCGAATTCTCCGTCTACGATGACCTGAAACAGAAGCTGGTGGCGCTGGGCATCCCGGAAAACGAGATCGCCTTCATTCACGACGCTAAAACCGAGCTACAGAAAGAAGAGCTGTTCGGGAAGGTTCGCTCTGGCCGTGTTCGCGTTCTGCTGGGTTCAACGTCGAAGATGGGCGCTGGTATGAACGTGCAGGATCGCCTGGTTGCGCTTCACCACCTCGATGCTCCGTGGCGTCCGTCCGACCTGGAACAGCGTGAAGGGCGCATTATCCGCCAGGGTAACAAGCTCTATGACCGCGATCCGGAAGGCTTCGAAGTCGGCGTTTACCGCTATGCGACGAAACAGACCCTCGATAGCCGCATGTGGCAGACCCTGGAGGCGAAAGCCCGCTTTATCGAGCAGGTTCGCAAGGGTAACACCGCGCAGCGCGAAGTTGAGGATATTGGCGGCGAGGCTGCAAACGCGGCAGAAATGAAAGCGGCATCGAGCGGCAACCCTCTCATCCTGGAAGAGATGACCCTGCGCCAGAAAATGCGCCGCCTGGAGAACGAGCGCGCCGGTTTCGACCGCGATCAGTATCGTATCCGCGATACCATCCAGCAGCAGCGCCGTAAAGCCGAGTGGATGGCGAAGTCTCTGGACGAGCTGCGCCAGGACGTAAACCTGTCGGTGCCGGACAAGTTCGCTATGACCATCAACGGCCAGGAGCTGGAAAAGCGTAAGGACGCAGGCGAAGCGTTACTGTCTATCGCTGCCGATATGGAGCACAACCACAGCGATGAGCGCCAGATCGGCCAGTACGGCGATTTCCCGATGAGCATGGAGCGCACCAGCGCCGAGCAGTTCACCATCAACCTGGAGGGCGCTGGTTCCTATACCGTCAATTTCGGTATCGGTGCCGACCCGCTGGGACTGACGATGCGTATCAGCAACGCCGTGAAGGATTTGGGCGACGCTATCACCGTCATGGAGCAGGGCCGCGAGAAGGCGCTGGCAGAGATCCCGAAACTGCAGGAGCAGCTGGCGGAATGGCCAAAAGCGCAGGAGCTGAAAGACACCCGTAAGCGTCATGCCGAAGTGGTGGACCAGCTGAAGCCGAAGAAGGCCGAAAAGCCTGCCGAAAGTGTTGCTGCCCCGGCAACGCAAGAGCCGAAACCGCAATACTCCGTTGCGACTAACCGCGCTGTTCGTGGTGCCCTGGCGCGCGGAGATGCCGGTGCGCTGGTGGCGAAACTGCAGAAAGATGGGCGGATCGTTATTCACGACACGCCGCCGGAAAACCGCCGTGCTGACGCTGCCGGTTGGGTAGATCCTGACGGAAGTATCCACCTGGCGCTGTCGAACCTGACAGCAGAAACGGCGCAGCCGGTGCTGATGCATGAGCTGTTCCACTCTGGCATGAACGCAATCAGCGGTTCGCCGCGCTGGAACAACCTTATTTCCCGCCTCAATGAGTACGTGGAGGCCGCCAGCCGTCGCGAGGGCCGCGAAACCGCATGGGATCGCGCCTATACCCGTATCGAGCAGAGCGAGGAAGGCAGTCGCCGCGCTGAAGAGCTGGGCGCGTATGCCGTCGAGCACTTCGAGCAGATGCCTCCTGGCATCCGGAAGTGGGCCGAAACCGTGATCGGTACCGTGAAAAACTGGGTGCAGCAGCGGTTTGGTGTGCAGCTGGGCGAAGTTACTCCATCACAGCTTCGCGCGCTGGCCGCCGGTGCCGTCCGTAACCAAAGCCCCGTAAAAGGGGCCACGGAGACGGCTTACAGCATGAAGCCGGGCGAAGCCAAGAAAGAGGCGGAAGCCTTCTATGGCAAGAAGATTGACGCAACCCGCGATCTGACCGGCGACGCCCTTACCGCTGCCATGCCGACGCTGCTGCACTGGACGCCTGGCCGCTTCCTGCTGAAGCGCGTGGCGAAGGATATCCCGGCGCTGGGCGAATACGCCGACATTAAGCTGAAGATGGACACGTTCCGCGATGAATGGCACGCGCTCACCGATAAACTGGCGCAGCGCTGGCAGAAGTACCGGGCCAAGAACGCTGCCGAGAACAGCCAGCTGATGCAGATCATGCATGAGTCCACGCTGGCGCAGGCTGACCCGTCCGAGAAGTTCGAAAGCCGCCTGAATGGTGCGGACCTGAAGATCCTCCGGAACAAGAAAACCAGCAGCGATGAATGGCAGCAGGCCAACAAAAAGGCGATGGATGAGTCTGCCCGCGAGAAGGAATGGACGAGGCTGAATGCCGAGTTCCAGAAGCTGTCTCCGGAAGGTCAGGCGCTCTACCGCGACGTTCGCGACCTGTACAGCAAGCTCGCCAACACCCAGGAGGCGATCATAGTCGCCAACCTGGAAAAAGCGATGGAGTTCCGCATTAAGGAAGCCCAGCGCGAATTTGAGGACGAGATGCAGGCCATCAACGACGAGGGGTTGAAGGGAGAGGATCGCGAAAAAGCCATTACGGCCGCCAAGAAGAAACTCGATAACGCCCGCCGCCGCGATGCGTGGAACCGACGCGCCCGCGTTAACCAGCTGCGCCAGGAGTTCGAAAGCAACCGCCTGGCCGGGCCTTATTTTCCGCTGGCGCGCTTCGGTGATTACTTCGTCACCGCCCGCAACAAAAAGACCAATGAGATCGAGGTATTCTCCCGCCAGGAGACGCCTTTCCAGCAGTCTCGCGTAGCGAAGGAGCTGCGTAAGCAGGGGTTTGAGGTTGAAACTGGTCTGATTTCGAAGACCGCAGAGCTGCGCAAGCAGGTTCCGGCGGAGTTCGTTGCGCGTATCGAGGACATTCTGAAGGGACTGCCAGCCGCGAAAGAGACGCAGGATCAGGTCTGGCAGCTCTACCTGGAGCGCATGCCGGATATGTCACTGCGCAAAAACCGGATCCACCGTAAAGGCCGAGCCGGTTTTGAAGAGGATGCGCTGCGTGCGTTCGCCTCTCACATGTTCCACGGCGCACACCAGACCGCCCGCATGAAGTTTGCGATGGATCTGCAGGACCAGCTGGACGAGGCGAAGCGCCAGACCAAATATACCCGCAACCCGACACGTAGCGGGCTGGTGCTGGAGCAGGCCGAGAAGAACCACCAGTACGTCATGAACCCGACCAGCAACCGCATTGCGCAGGTCGCCACCCAGGGCGCGTTTATGTGGTACCTGGCACAAAGCCCGGCGGCGGCGCTGGTGAACATGGGGCAGACCGTGATCGTCGCACCGTCCAAACTGGCCGCATTCTACGACAAGGGAACCGCGCGGGGCATGGCGGTAGCGCTGGGGCAAATCAATAAGGCGATGTTTGACCTTGCCAACGGGCGCACCTTCGCAGAGCAGTCGCGCCGCGTTACCCCGCAGGAAAAAGCGGCCGTCAGTGAGGCATACCGGATCGGGCTTATCACCCGTACCCAGTCTCATGATGTGGCGGGCATTGCGGATAGCGGCATCAAATACCGCCCGACGCGCGCCCGCATCATGGCGGCTATGTCGTTCATGTTCCACCATACTGAGCGCATCAACCGCGAAGCGACGTTCCTCGCCGCGTACCGGATTGCGCGTAAGCGTGGCCTGGATCACCAGAACGCGATCCGGAAGGCGTCAGAGCTGACCTGGGATTCCCACTATGACTACCAGAACAGCAGCCGCCCGGCGGTGATGCACAGCAATACCGGCAAAGCGCTGCTGGTGTTCCGCAACTACTCGCTGAACATGATTTCGGATCTGGCTTACACCACCTACGAGATCATCAACCCACGTAACGCGCAGGAACGTCGCGAGGCACGCACTCAGATGATTGGCCTGCTGGGGTCGCTGGCGTTCAATACCGGTATTCGTGGCCTGCCGCTGTTCGGCATGCTGATGGTCATCGCCGGTATGTTCTCCGACGATGGCGAGGATCCGGAAGTCGAGCTGAAAAAGACCCTTCTCCAGTACCTGCCGCCGTCGATGGTCGGTATCATGATGGACGGCGTACCTGGCTATGCCTTCGGCGTCGAGCTGTCGGGCCGTATCGGCTTCGGGGATCTATGGTTCCGTTCCGATGACATGGACCGGGAAGGGGATTCCGCATACCTGTACTGGCTGCAGCAGCTGTTAGGCCCGGCATCATCCATTCCGTACACTGCCGTGCGCGGCATTAGCCAGATCCAGGACGGCTACACCTGGCGCGGGATGGAAAACCTGGTGCCGAAGGCAATCCGTGACCCGATGAAGGCCTACCGCTACTACAGCGAAGGCGTCACCACCAAAAATGGTGACCCTATCGTCGATGAGGTAGGCGGCTGGGACGTGCTCAAGCAGGCGATGGGCTTCACGCCAGCGCGTGTCACTGAGCAGTACAAGTTGAACAGCTACAACATGAACAAGCAGAAGACGATCACCGAGGAGCGGAGTAAGCTGCTGGGCGATTTTTATAAGGCCTGGAAAGCTGGTGATGAGAAGAAAGTGGACCAGATTACTGATAAGATGCGTGCATACTCTGAAAAGTACCCGGAAATGCGCATCGATGGTGATGCTGTCCGCAGTTCGCTTTCAAGACGTGAGAAATATCGCGGTCAAGCCCTGGGTGGCATGAACTATAACCAGAAGCTGATACCGCGTCTCCAGGAGGAGCAGCCTGGTAAGGTATATCGGTAGGACGGAACACACCTACGCTGGCGCGTGATCCGGCCTGGTGTGTGGGCTTTCGGGCCTTTCCTCCCCGCGTTTGCTTCGGCGCGGGTATGCGCGTGACGGCGGCACGTAATCATCGCGAACCGCCACTAGCCCCTGGTTTCAGCCGGGGGCTTTTTATTTTGTGTGTTGTGGTTATAGCAACGCTCGGTCTAAAATCGAAACATACCCAATAAGCTGCGCAAGACGTGCGGCGATCCCTCAAGGAGTCGCGCATGTCGCAGTCGCTTACAGAGAAAGACTATCAGGCCGCCGCCAGTAAGCTCGGTGTTCCTGTTGCAGCAGTGAAGGCGGTTTCTTCCGTCGAAAGTTCGGGAAACGGCTTCCTGGCAGACGGCCGCCCGAAAATTCTTTTCGAACGTCACATCTTCAAAAAGCGGCTCATCGCCAAAGGCATCGATACCAGCAAGATCCCCTCCGGTATCTGTAGCTCAACCCCTGGCGGCTATCTCGGTGGGGCGGACGAACACGAACGTCTCGATACCGCAGCCAAATACGACCGCGATTGCGCGCTGGAGTCCGCCTCCTGGGGATCGTTTCAGGTCATGGGATACCACTGGAAAGCGCTCGGCTATCCGACCCTCCAGGCGTTCATTAACGACCAGTACAAGGCCGCAGGTCAGCTCGATACGTTCGTTCGCTTCATCAAGGCCGATCCGCGCCTGGTGAAAGCGCTGAAAGCGAAAGACTGGACGTCGTTCGCCAGCATCTACAACGGCCCGGCATACGCGAAGAACGCCTATCACACGAAAATGGCCTCCGCTTACAAACAGTTCGGAGGTGTCTGATGGACGAGTTCAACCCTGGTGGTGGTACTCTTGGCGCAATTGGTGCAGCCATTACCGCTTTTATCGGCGGATTTTTTTGGCTCCGAAAGACCCTCGCCAGCACGGCGGCGGACGTGGCTGGGGATCGTGCAGAAGTTAACATGATTCAGGTTCTTCAGGAGGAAAACGCCCGCCTCCGGGAGCGCCTTACCGCAGTGGAGCAGGAGCGCAACGAGCAGTTTAAGCAGATTGCAGACCTGTCCGCTCAGCTCCAGATCATCCAGGACAAGGTTCAGACACTGACGACGACAAATCAGCAATTGTCTGAAGAGGTCCAGAGACTCCGGGCCGCCGTGGAGAGAACATCATGACAGACGAAAAGAAAATCCGTCACAGCCGGGCTGTGTGGGGGATCGCTGCGCTGTTCAGCATTGCCGGTGCTTGCGCCGGTTTTGCCGCGAGCCACCTGCTGATTTCTACGCGAGCCGCGTCGGAGATTACCAGCATACGAGCAGCCTATGAAGAGTCCCGCCAGTCGAGACAGGCCGCGCTTGATATGTGCCTTACCATTGCGCCGCAAGCAGCGCAAAAAGCCGCAGCAGCAGCCACAAAGGCCGCAGATGCCGCAGAAGCAGCAAAGAAAGCAGCCGGGAAGGTCGCCACCGATGAAGAGCGCATAGAGGGCGAAATTAAATGACTATCCCGTCCCTTATCTCCGCAAAAATAACCGCCGCAATGTGCATTATCTGCACATTATTGGGGTGTCTCGCCGTGTGGTATGTGCAGGAATTGCGCATTGACGCAAAAACATCATCCCTCAACTCAGCGCACGCTGAAGAGAAGGCGAAGTGGGACCGCGAGAAGATAGCGATCACCACCAAAGCCCAGCAGGATACTGCCGAAGCCCTGGAGCGCCAGAAACAGGCCCAGGCCGCCGCCGCTGCTGCCGATAAAGAAGCCCAGGAGAAATTAGCAAATGCCGAACGTGAAAATGCTGCTCTGCGCTATGACGTTGCCACTGGCAATAAGCGGGTGCGGCTCCTTGAAGCAAACCTCGCCACAGCCAACCTTGCAGCCCGTCAGCACGCCGCAGGCGGAAGTACCAGCGCCAGCAGCGTGGGCGATGGAGAAGGAGCCGAGCTTACTGCCGAAGCTGGATCAGTTGTTCTCGATATCCGGGCCGGAATCCAGCGACGGGAAACCAAAATAGAGTACCTGCAGAGCTACATCAATGATGTAGTGAAGCAGTGCAAACGGTAAGCAGCGATGCTATAGTTACTTTGCCTGAACAACATCCCATTGCTCGACTTCCATGCCCGCCGCCCAGCGGGCCTTTTTTTGTTCTAAATTTGCAATCATTCGTTCTACTATGCTATATTTTCACCGTTGTACGTTGCATGGCACATGTGACGTTAGCGGTCTGAACGGGCCTTTGCTTCCATCATCCCCGTAGCAGGTAGCCGGAATGTGCAAGCCGCGTGTTTACCCGGCACGAACGAGCGATTCACCATCGTGGCGATACGGTGTGGCACCCTGGAAGCAGACAGGGGACAACAGGTAAGTGATTCCAGATAGGGTTGCGACTCTAACTGTTAATAGCAGGGGTATCACTTTCCGTTGTGGCAATTGCGGCTATGCGCACGCGGCGAGGCCAAACCATTCAACGTTAAAAATGAATGCGTTCTTAATAGTGTGACGCCGCCGGGTCTGGCCGTTCCGGCAGGTGGAGGCACCACCGCCACAACGCATAACGCAGGGCATCTTTCAGGAACTCCATCTCTCAATGAGGTTTTGGCGTTAAATCAGCCTGGAGGGTGCCCTGCGTTATGGCGCGGTATCCATAACAGTCGTTTGATTGGTCTATTCGCCCTGGCGGGGTCTTCCACCAACCACACAGGAGGAAGAGGATAAATGTTCTGACCGCCAGGGTCGCTTTTTAGGCCGCTTCAGTACCGGCGATGACCGTCAACCTGGGCGGCGTCTTGTCCCGGATCATGTCCCGCACGAACTTATCCCAAATCTCCATCGCCTCGCGCTTCTCTGCCATGTATGAATAGCGGTCATAGTGCTTCGAGCTGACACCAGCCCGGCTATGGTTCTGCAGCCTGTCCCTTATTTCTTGGGTTAATCCGGCCTTGCCTGCCAGGGTTTTGAACGTTCTGCGGCAGTCCCTATTGGTGAAATGCGGGATAACTCCCCGGTCGCGCTGACGCCAAAGGAATGAATAAAGCGTCGAGTGCTGCACAGGCTTAGAAGGGTCTTTATCACCAGGGAAGTACCAGCCGAACTCGTTGGGCGTAATGCTATCCAGCAGCTCGATAGCCAGGCCGGGCAGGGGGATGGCATGCGGGCGGCCGTTCTTGGTTTTCTGCCAGTCGATAATGCCTTCATCACGGCTGAATTGGTCAACGTGCAGGGTGCATATCTCCTGGACCCTTTGTCCGGTCAGTAAAAGCAACTGCATTGCTTTGGGGTATGACGGGTGAACATCAACGTCTGGATATTCAAGCCAGCGCCATAGCTTCACCCACTCCTCTTCTCGCAGCCAGCGCTCACCAGAAACTTTCGGCTCAGTGGGGATATCAGCTGCCGGATTATGCACGATATTGAATCGGCGCGGACTTGAGCTGCGATAATCCAGCTCAGAACGCAGACCCCAGCCGTAGGCGCTGCGAATATATGATCGAACGTGGTCACTCATAGATTTCGCCCCACGCTCATAAATAGGACGCAGGACGTTCAGCACGTCAATCGGCTCGATATCTCGCGCCAAGCGGTTGCGCCCCAGCTCATCGGCAATCTTGTTCAGTCCCTTTCTGGCCTCCTTGTGGCTGGACTTTCCGCTATCCCGTAGCCAGTCCGCATAGGCTTCAAAAAGGTCGCCCACGGTGCCTGGCCGGGTATCGCCCTGGACCTTGATCGATGCCCCCTTATTGATGGTGGCGGAAAAGTCGCGGGTGAATACCTCGCGGGCATCCGCCAGGGTCATGTGCGGGTACTCGCCCAGCTTCTTCAGCTTGCGCTTCCCGTCGCGCCACTGCTGAGCGAACCAGTTCGACGTGACGCGGGTCGGCATAGGCTTAATGACCAGCACAAGGCGTCCGGTGCCGCGCCCTTCGCCGTCTGGCAGGGTTTCAGGTTTCTGTGATTTGGCGACGCGTTTCAGTGCGTTTTTTATCTGTCCGTCCGTGAGTGCTGGCATTCTTCGGTAGTCCTCGCTGGTGGCAGTTAGGGGGTGGCTGGTGGTGCTGTAATTGGTGTTGGTTTGCCCGATGCACCCCGTTTATTGATCGGGAGCCGCTACCAGTCAATATCTTAAAAAAAGTCCGGTAATCAAAGGGTTTGAACGTGAACCAGCGTGAACTAAAAACTGGCAGTAGGGTGATTATGTACCACACTTACCCGTTCTAAATTCCGCTGTGTTTTCAAACCCTTTAGCCTGTTATGCCGCCTAACTGGTGTAGCGGACTGGTGCTGGTTTCGTTTTGACCTCTCGCATATTCCCGTTCAGCACCAGACCGTCACCAGCATTACCGCTACATATCTTTCAACGCCAGGCCGATGCAAATCAGGGCTGAATTGCGATGAGGATATCCAGCAGATCGCTACCCGTGAACACGCTCACCCCCACGCACATCGAACCAGTCTCCCCACATCACCGCTGAGCCACCACGAAAATCAGGCACGCCGTCGCGCAGCTGCTCCCTTCCGTCGCCAAACTTCCGGTACTGCGTCAGAAAACGCAGCTGCGGACCTCTCGGAAACCCGTCAACAATTACCGGCTCGACTGCCATCTGACGTTTCGCTGATTTGCGACCCCAGCGCTTCGCTTTGATATCTCGTTTACTCATATTCACCATCCTGAAAACATGCCGAACGTCGCGGCGGTTTTTGCTACGGTCAGGCCAATCGTAAAACCAATAATCAGCCCCCATTGTAATTTTGTCACATATTCCCCTTACGCCGGAAAACGCGGTTAAATATCCAAGTCACACCGTCACAGATATAGGCGGCGAACATCATTACGACGTACAGCAAATACCCGCCCAGCGCGAAGACAGCGACCAGAACAATGATTCCAAAAACCAGCACGTCACCAATCGTATAGACAAACATACTCACCCCTTACCGCCAGGCTGGCAGCTATCATTTTCACGACGACGGCGCAGCTCGATAAGCAGCATCAGCAGGTCAATTTCATCGCTGTCACGCTGGGAATCCTCCAGAACCTCGATCCATGCTTGCAGGCCGCCGTCTGGTTTTCTTTCATCGGTTATGCTCACTTTCTCCCCTTAGCGCGGCGACGGCGCTTTGCTTCACGGCGTTCTTTGGCCTTTCCGGTATGGCGATCAGTGACCGGATAGCCGCCGGTAGGTTCAGCCAGAACCTGGGGCTGCGGCGTAGGCGTCCACTTCACCGGCGCGCCAACCAGGCCCAGCACGGCCACCATGCACATCTTCAGTCTGTTCACGTTTTATCCTCACCCCGGCAACCGGGGCACTCTGCGTAAATGTCGTAGGGGAAGCTGCTGCCCAGCTCATCGACCCATTGGTGATGCTCAGCGCACCAGAAAATCTCCCACGGCAGTTTATATTCCAGCATCCACTTTTTGACGCTGTTGGTCATGCCGTCCGGTGCCAGCTCTTCCGGAAGGAGTTTCCCATCCAGCTCGCGCTCTGCCCTGGCAAGCATGCGCCGCAGATCGTGATTTTCGTTCTCCAGCGCATCCACGCGTAGCTGTAGCTCTGCTTTGGTTGCCATCAGGCCACCTTGCCGCTAAACGGCCAGTCCCGCAGCCGCCGCACGCCGATTTTGCGGAACCCCGCGCTGCACATCTTGTACCGGCGGTCGATAGAGGCGTCGCTTATCGCTTCCAGATAGGCCAGAAGCGTTTTCGGGCTGATCCCGTAGTCATCCGGGGAGAACTCCATGCACTGGCCTGGCTTCAGGAGCAGGAGCCAGTAGGCGATGCGCTCTCTGGTGGACGCTCTGATTTTATCGGTCACAAGTCTCCCTAACGGTCGCTCGGACCGAAAGTAGGTTTCCCAACTGTGAAGGTGTCACCGCTTTTCGTCGCTGCCAGGCCTTCTTTCACGCTGTCGAAGGTTTTAGGCTCGCGCGGCAGGCGTGCCTCCATGATGGCGCGGACCAGGAAGAACGCATTATCGTTCGTGGCGTCGTCAGTGAAGGCACGCAGCGCGGCATCGACCGCTGGCGCATCCACTACGCCCTGAACGGTTTCGGCGGGGATTTCTGCATTCTCGACGCGAAGGCGGATAAGCTCCCAAACGTGCTCATATTCGGGCCAGTCGCTTTCGACGACGATGCACTTTAGCGGCTGCTTTTCCCGCTCGAACCGCATCCTGTCAACGCAGGTTTCAATGTAGTTGAGCGCTGCAATCTCTATATTCCCAACATGACCAGCAGCCTGTGCAGCTTCTAAATCGATGCGCTTGATAACAATATAACGGTCTTCACGTTTCATACTCACTCCCGCACCGATGGTGCGCATTTAACGGTATTACGTTCATCCCACGCGTCCAGCTCTGCTTCGTCATAGAGAACGGTTTTGCCTACCTTCGTGAACCTGGGGCCGATGCGCAACGAGCGCCAATTCGCCAGCGTGCGCACCGAGATAAGCCCCCGGTACCGGTCTGCTACTTCGTCCTGCGTGAGATACCTTTTCTTGCTCATCCTGATTCGCTCCTGTTGCTGTTTCAGCAACGCTATTAACAAGGGCGAAACAGTCTGAAAAGGGGGAAGCGTGAACTTCCCCACCATCCTACTTAAAGAGACTTTCTCTTTAGACTTGGGGCGATTGGTTGGTTAGTCGATCTCACTGCCGTGGTCTTCCATCGCCTGCCGCAAAATCGGCAGCGCCTCCGTCCAGGGCAATTCGATTGCTTTCTCTATTGCCCGGTAAAGCCCTATTGCGTCACACTCCCAGCTTTCTGCGGTGCTCTGCCAGTCGCCTTCCTCCTCCAGCTCAGTTTCAAGTTGCGATATCTGGTTTTCGTAGTCTGCACGCACCTCGTCACGTACTTCGCTGCGAACGTGGTCTTTGAGGACTTCGATGATCTCCTCAGTGGTGCATACCCCCAGCATTTGCTCAGGGTCCGGCTTGCCACAATATTTAAGAATTAGCGCCTGGCACATTGTCACCAGCCTTAGCCGCGCGCTCAGCTGCGGCGTATTCACTTCCGAGAATTTCCACGCCACCGGCTTCCGGCTTCGGCGTGGCCCCAGTTCCGACGTAGATCACGTCGCCATGACGGAACGCGGCAAAACCGCAAAACATGAGGTTTCCCCAGTCCAGACCGACAGACTCATAGAACGCTTCACGGTCGGCGGTGATATGCGGCCGCTGGTCATTCCACAGCTGCCACAGTGCCTCTGATTCACGCTTCAGGTTGGCAGGCACCTTAACGCGAGGCTGGCGCGCGCCGCCGTTCTTGCTGGTACCCTTCGTCCACAGGTCTTCGTGTCCATACGCGCGGCCGAAGAACACGACGCCATAAAAGCGCCAGTCGCACATGGTCTTTTGATAGGCCGGATTACCGCCGAACAGGGCCGCAAACGTCGATCCCTGCTTCTTCAGCTCTTCTTCCTGGCGCACCATTTCATCCCAGGCGGCCAGGGCTTCAGCGCTGGTAAATTTCCAGTAGCTCATTTCCCCTCCGTGACTTCACCGATAATGTCGTCTTCGCCGTGGTGCTCGTGGCGGCTCGATGTCGGATGTGTCAGCGCATACGTCAGCGTGAATGCTTCCCCATCGTGATAGCCGAACCAGTTAGCAGTAGCTGATACGATGGTCCCTCGTACTTCTTTGCCGCGATGGTCGCGGTAGTTCACCTTTGCGCCGATGTGATATTTCGGCTGGGCCGGTGCGCCCAGGTGGCGTTTCTTGAGCATAACCCCCCCGTCAAATGAGAGTAAAAAAGACGGCGGCCGCCGAACCGCACACGATGGTGATAGCCAGATCACTCCAGAAAGTGCGGCGCTCTTTTGCATCGCGAAAGCGGGATGCATCGATCATGAGCTGACGATTATTCATTTTCTTCAGCCCTTCTCATTCCAGCGCTCAGCGGCGCGCGCTGGCTGCTTACTGATTGGACCGGAACGCCCACAAGCGGAGCAGCTGACGTAATACTTTGTCTTGCCACCTTCGCTGGTGATGTTCATTTTTGGCGTAGCACCGCACTGGCAGTGCAGCTCTGGCAATTTTTCCACAATAGACCTCAATTAAATTCGTCAATATAAAGCCCGGCAGCGATAAGCCTCGCCCGGCGTTTTGCGCGCTCAGTGTTGAGGCGCTTGGTTTCCTTACTGGCGGTGAGGAAGGTCTTTCGCGTGTATCGAGGCGTTTCGCCGCTCGGTGTTACCCGTCTCGGCTTGCGCTCCAGGCTGTAAGTCCTGTCTCTGCCGCCGTCCGGAAGCTGGAACCACTCAGACGCTTTGATCGAGATGGTGGCTTCATCAGGCTTCCACTTCGAGGCGATGTGATTCATCTGCACTCTGGTGATACCGAAAATTTCCGCCAGCTCGGTGCCGGTGGCTGGGCCTTTGGATAAGCGCCAGGCAACCCGTTCTTTCGTACCCGCCAGGCTGGTGGTCTGATCCCCAGCGCGGCGGTAAAAGGCTACCCGCTTCATCAGTCCACCGACGGGTAATAAATATCGTCTGCATCGCGCGCATCGAGGATCAGCAGGCTATCGCCGTAGTAGAGCGCCCCCACCAGCTTTTCGAACTTGCCGCGGAATTGAACCGGCTTTTTCCCCAGTGCGTCGCCATACTCAAGCTTACCGCTGAAAAGCGAGTAGACAGGGTGTCCATCCTGCATAACAGGCTTGTCAGTACGCTCCTCTCTAATGGTCTTTTGATGGAAGCCTAAATAGACCTCGCAAGAATGCGCCTTCTCTTTCCGCTCTTTTCGCAGGAAACCATAGGAGCTTTCAGATGCTGGTTCTTTTTCGAAACCGATGTAGAAAAATCCGTCGCGTTCATCATCATTGATAACTACCTGCGGAGCTTCCCACCCTTCGTGTGCCGCCTCTTCCTGGTTATCTTCAATGTACGCCGCCCACAGGTCAGACGCTTTGATGAATTTCGGCGTCTGATCCTGCTCAATGAAGCCCTTCACCAGCTCCTGCATCTGCGTTACCAGGTGCTCGCTGACGGCGTTGGCCTTCCACTGCTCATCGAGCGTGCGCGCCAGCAGGAGGTTATATCGAGGAAGATCACACACGGCAGTGATGTTGGCAGGTAATGCCTCTTTCAGCGCTTCCTTCACTGCATCGGGGAATTTCCCCCAGCTGAACGTGTCTTTGATAGCGCTTTCGTACAGCTTGCGCACATGAGTGCGGATCATATCGTTAAATTCGTCTGACGCTTCAAACTGGCGGCAGTGCTCATTGATGGCATTCGCCAGGCTGGTAGAAATATTGTTTTCGGTAGACATATCCTTTCCTCAGACAGAAGCCGGGCCGATGTAGGCGAAAGAATTCACGTTGAGCACTTCGACGCGGATCCCCAGGTCGTTCGCGATAGCCTGGCGGGCCGCGAAATAGCTTTCGGTATTGCTGATAACCGGCAGCAGCAGAACGCCGTCATGATGGACGGTGCCGCGTGCGTTGTTGAACCATGCGGAGTAGTGATAGACCGCTATTTCATTTCCCATTGCCTTTCCTTACTAATTTTCCGGTTGCGGTATCGAAGCGGTGATCGCTCTCGAATGGCCGGATACGGTTATATTTCCGGGGAGGCTCGTTCACATAGGTGAGCTTGCCCGGCGTAAAAATCGCGATGTCAGCTATTTCGAAGTGGGCGGCCACCTTGCGGATCATGTCCTGCAGGTCGGCTTCTTCTGCATGCTGCCATACAGCGGCGCGCCCCACTTCGATTTTCATCAGAACGCCCTGATACGTTCCAGCAGCACGCGCTGGTATTCAGCCATAAACAGGGACTGCTCTTTGAGACGGTTGCGCTCTTCGACGCTCAGGGAGCGATACAGGTCGGTGTCGAAGAACTTCGTCAGATCCTGGTGGCGGTTAAAAAGCTGGTCGTAATCTTCGATCACGCGGCGCTGGTGCGGGAGAGTGTTGCTAACAAAATTCAGCGTTTCACGGCCATCGCTGGAAACAGTGCGATAGCTTGGCTCGTCCACATTTTTTCCAACAACCTGCCAGTCATCAGCCATAAGGTCGCCAATTGAAGGCACCCACTGAACGACGATACCCTGCGCATTTTTCAGAACCAGGCCATCGGCAACGGAAAACGCGGTACTGTCGTGCTCAGAACGGAAAACCAGCCCGGAGTTTCTGACCAGTTCCACCCACTGATTAGAGCCGTTCCACCCAGCGCGCTGCACGCGCTTACCCTCTTTCAGGCACATCAGGGCGTCGGAGAAGTCGGCAGCGTTCAAGTCAATCTCAGCTTCAGGGATATAGGCGGAATAGCCAGCTTCGAAGGCAGCCGCCGGTGAGTAGGACAGATATCCGTCCTCATAAGCGACGAGATAGCCGCCAATATCCGGGTTATGTTTGTTAAGCCACCCAGTTGGCGCAAAAAGCCATTTATTAACCACCCCATCAACATCAAGAAAAACGGCATCTTCATTGGGGTTGCGGGCGGTCGCAAGAATCTTGCCAGCGCGAACTACCTTATGGCATTTGTACTGCGGAAGTTCATTAACGTTCATACCTTTCCTTAGCCCTGTAGGGCGGTGAATTTTCTTCGTTTGGGTCCGGTGAGGATCCCGTCAGTCTGCGCTTTATAAACCACCTGCGCTTTATCTTTCCCCAGCGAGTCAGCTATTTCTCTCGCTGTCATCAGCGCTGCATTCTTACGTAAGAAGCGGATATCTTCGTCTGGCCACCGGGTAAAGCGGACGCCCATCCTCTCCGCTTTGCATCTTACGGCCTCTGCTGTGCGTTTCAGGCGCAGCCCGATGTATTCAGCAGAGAACCGGTGAGCATTGGAGGCCAACCAGGCCTTTTCCTCGTCGGTCCAGGGCCGCCAGGTTTCCGGCATACATCCCCCTTTGTTGGTGGTGATTATGTGAGCGGTCATCATTTAACCGCTGCAATCCTGTGTTGCTATATTAGAACAATATATTTGAGAACAGCAACACTTTTAGGCGTGTTGCGTGAAATAAATCCTACGAACCCAATCGACTTTCATGCTCTGCCTGGCGATGCCCGCCGCGCCGGTGACGTTGTATGTCCCGCGCTGATAGCCCTTCGAAAGCGTGCCGATTATCTTGTCTCCGCCCTCGACGTGCGCCACGCAGTAGCTGCCGATCTCGTCGCTGGCATCCACCCTTGGGCCGACAAAGAACACCCATCCATCCAGAAAGGAGAACGGCGTATTCGCTGTGCGGGCCTGTATAGCTACGGTATCCGGCGGCAGGTCTGCTATCGGAAGTGGCACCCGTTCCCGAACGTCATCGGGGACAGGGGAGACGGTCAAATCCCCTTTCAGGAAGCCGATCACTTTGGCGTACTTCCGCTCACCCCGCACTTCCTCGATACCGGCATTCACCATGACCTCAACCACCGGTACGCCGAGCATTCTGGCGATGGTTGCGGCTTCTGCCAGCTGCATGCGCCGGTACCCGCCGAACGTTCTGGAGAGCTGGGACGGTGAGCAGTTCATTTCCCTGGCGATAGCCCGAAGGGAGATCCGGCGATCTTTCATCAGGTCGTCAAAATATTTTTTGTTCACAGGCATACGCGCCTCCCGGTACTTCACTTTGGATCACGTTCCTACCCGTTGCGTTGCTAAATTGCAATCATGCGTTTGCTTTTGGCATTATTTTTTGCCAACATAGTTGCTATGAGGACAACACGGCGAGGCAACATGAATTTTAAATCGATTAACGACATCACCCCGATCACGCTGCGGCAGTACCGCAAAGAGAAGGGCATTTCTCAGCGTGATTTTTGGGAGGCTATCCACGTATCGAAAGGTACGGGATGCCGGATTGAAAGCGGGCAGAAGATACTGACGGATTCACTGCGTCTTCTGGTTCTTGAAACTTACGGGGAGAAAGATGATGCCGTGACCAAGGCAAGGAAATTACTTGCGGAGGCTGTAGCGCTTCTTTCGCCTGGCACACCAGAAGTCAATGAGGTGAAGAAATGAGCGGAGATAGCATTTTCGCCCTGTGCATGACTGTAGCGGCCGTATTTTTCTTTATCGGCTACTTCAGCGGGCGTTCTGACGAGCGCGATGCGGAAATTCGCCGCGCTATAGTTAGAAACGCGAAAAAGTAGTCATCACATAAGTATATGGTGTACACTATCTGTGTGATAACTGAATAGGTGCGCCAATGTGAAAGAAGAAATATGGGTTAACGCTTACGAGTGGGAAGATTTTTACGAAGTATCTGATGCAGGAAGAGTTAGATCGAAAGTCAGAGAGGGAAAAACAACTCTTGGCTTTCGTAAGTACGGCGGGAAAATACTTCAACCAGTGAAGAAAACTAACGGCTACCTGGCCGTGAACTTCACCAGAAAGGGGGCTAGGCGGCAGGTTGCAATTCATCGGTTAGTTCTTTCGTCCTTCGTTGAACCAGCCCCATCAGGAATGGAAGCATGTCACAACGATGGAGATCGGGAGAATAACAGGCTTGAAAACCTTAGATGGGATACGCGGAAGGAAAATCACGCAGACAAGAAGAAGCACGGCACCTGGCAGGGCGGAGAAAAATCCGGGACGAGTAAGTTAACGGACGATTTGGTTCGTTACATTCGCGCTTCTTCAGAAAGTCACGAAACACTCGCGAATGAAATTGGTGTTCATAAGAGCTGCATTGAAAAGGTTAGATACGGCGAAACGTGGAGGCACGTTAAATAATGGCAACAAAACACAGAACCAAAGGGGATAACGCCTGGATGGGGGCTATCGTAGAAATTGGCTGTATTGCCTGTTTGGTCCAAGGTACGCCGGGAACAATCCCTGAAATTCATCATATCCGGGCGGGCCAGGGGCGAGGGCAACGTTCCGATCATCAGAAAAGCATCGCGCTTTGCCCGGCGCACCATCGCGGCACGCATCACCCGGACATTGCCAGCATCCACATGGCGAAACGCGCCTTCATTGAGCAGTTCGGCACCGAAGAAGAGCTGTTTGAGCGCACTAAACAGGAGCTGGGCTGGGAATGAGATTTACCGAAGAGGAATTCAACCAGCTGCAGGCCCGCCAGGCGAAGAGCAAAACCCCGGCACCGAAGCAGTCCACCAGCAAGGCGAAGCTGCACGCGCTGGGCCGCAAAAAGAAAGGCGAAATGAATGCCACCGAAGCGAAGTTCGCGAACTACCTGCGCGGGCTGGAGATCACCGGTGAAATTCTCTGGTGGAGGCATGAGGGTATTAAGCTGCAGCTGGCTGACAACACGACGCTGACCGTCGATTTTAACGTCATGTACGCCGATGGCCTGCTGGTGATGATCGACGTGAAGGGGGCGAAGGCCATCATAGAAGAAGATGCCAAAGTGAAACTTAAAGTGGCGGCCGGGCAGTTTCCCTTTGTGTTCCGGTACGCCTTCCCACGTCAGAAGAAAGACGGCGGCGGCTGGATTTTCGAAGAAATTTAGTTGTAATGTAATACATCGATAACTACAATCAGAGGTAAGCATGACACCGTGCGATAAAGCTCTCCCCCTGAAAGAATACATTGACCTGAATTTCGCCGGTAATCGCGCGGCGTTTGCCAGAAGCATTGGCACCACCCGCCAGCACGTCAACAAGATGCTTAACGGCGAGTGGATTGTTTTTCAGGGCAAGCTCTGGAGTTCTCTGAAGGGTCGAGCAAAAACTACGAATGACTGATATCAGGCGGATTTATGAAAGGACAAGATATTGCAGTAAACAACCCTACGATGACCAGCGTGGAAATTTCGGAGCTGGTGGGGTCGCGTCACGATAGCGTTAAGCGCACCGTTGAGCGTCTTGCTGAAAGCGGCGTTATTCAATTTCCTCCGTTGGTGAAAGTTGAGAATAAACAATCAAATAGCCCAAATCGATTTTCTGATGCATATCATTTCGAAGGTGAGCGGGGTAAGCGAGACAGCATCATCGTTGTCGCTCAGCTATCCCCTGAGTTTACCGCCCGGCTAGTGGATCGCTGGCAGGAGCTGGAGAGCAAAATCGCTGCAACCCCTCCCGCAAACCTGAGTGATGGTGTGCAGGCCAGTCTTATGCTGGTCGAGTCAATGAAGCGGACATTGAACCTGTCCAACAGCTCCACCCTGGGCGCATATCGCAAAATCGAAAGCCATTTCGCTCTTCCGAGTCTTACCCCGGCCTACGCCATCGACGCGCCGTCCGATGCTGCCGACGGATCCAGCCGCACCACTTCTGCCCTGCGCACTATCCTGCAGCAGCGCGATTTCCCGGTGAAGGTCCAGTATGCCTATCAGCGCCTGCAGGAGCTTGGCATCGTCAAGCGGATGAGCCGCCCGTCGTCTCGCGGCACTGAAAAGCAGTTCTGGTCGATCACCGCCAGCGGCCTGCTGTTCGGCAAAAACATGACATCACCCGGCAACCCGCGCGAGACACAACCTCACTTCTTCGACTCGCGCGCCGATGAGCTGCTGGCGATGATTCTGGCTGAAAAACGATAATTTCCACGCGCTGGGTGTTGCTGTTTTGGCAACGCACAGTGCAGATTAGCAATTACGATTCGCCATATGGCGATAGGGAATGTTCATGCAACCAAACTACCTTTCGACGTTCAAGCCAGCCCTGAATCATGAGCCGGGCGGTGTGAAGGTCATCCAGGTCGGCAAACACGTCGTTGCCGTTGCCGTGGGTACCTACCCGCTGGATTTGAGCCAGCAGGCCCGCGACATTCACCAGTGGCTGGTGGAGCAGGGCGGCCCGGTGCTGGTGGGCGACGTCATCAAGAAGCACGGCTACAAGCTGAAGCGCCCGTATGGCATGCCGGACACAAAGACCCTGCGCGGCTTCCCCCTGGAAGAGCTTTACGACCACTCGCTGGTGTACATCGAGGAAGAGCGCCGCCCGGAAGAGGGGGAGGCTGAATGAAGCGCTACTCCCTGATTTATGCCGATCCGCCGTGGAACTACCAGAACAAGGCCAGCAACGGCGCAGCCAGCGACCACTACGACACCATGAAAATCGAGGACATCAAGCGCCTGCCGGTGTGGGAGCTTGCCGCCGACGATGCCGTGCTGGCGATGTGGTACACCAGCACGCACATCGAGGAGGCCCACCAGCTGGCGAAGGCCTGGGGCTTCGACGTGCGCACCATTAAGGGCTTTACCTGGGTGAAGCTGAACGAGCTGGCCGACCAGCATTTCAATAAGGCGCTGCGCGAAGGCCAGATCCAGGACTTCTACGACCTGCTGGACATGCTGAATAAGCAATCCCGCATGAACGGCGGTAATTACACGCGCGCCAACACTGAGGACGTGCTTTTCGCGGTTCGCGGTGCCGGTCTGGAGCGCCAGGCGCGGAACATCAAACAGGTGGTCTACAGCTGCCTGGGCGAGCACAGCGAGAAGCCCTGGGAGGTTCGCCACCGGCTGGAGCTGCTTTACGGCGACGTGCCGCGCATCGAGCTTTTCAGTCGCGGCGACGCGCCAGGCTGGGACCACTGGGGCAACGAAAACCCCCGCAACGATATCGCCCTGCTGCCCGGCACCGTCATGGGCATTGACTGGGCCAACGACAACAACCCCCTCAAACGGGAGGCATAATGAAAACCATACCGATCCAGAAGCAAACCATCAACGCGCGCACCGGCGTAGTCCTGAGCACCGAAACAGTCGAAGCGGCGATCCTGCCGCCGGGCAAAGGCAAATGCCAGGAATGCGGACGCGACCACGATCCTCGCCAGCCGCACGACGCGCAATCCCTGTACTACCAGTATTCGTTTTACGGGCAGCATCGCCGTTGGCCAACCTGGGCCGACGCGCTGGCGCACTGCGACGAACAGACCCGCGCAACCTGGACGAAGGCGTTGGAAGAGAAAGGCATCGATGTAACGGGCGGTGCAGCATGAAATTCTCAAGATTTACTGAGCTGGTGGCCCGTATCTGGTCAAATCCAACCACGCACCGGCGCGACCCGGAGATTACAATTCTTGTCCACTCGCCGGGCAGTATCGGTGCGTCGCCCTCTGTAGAGGTTCAGGGAATTTATGCTGGTTCCGACTGGGACGCCGGACAGGTGCTGATTTACCCGGATCAGCCACTGACCACGCTGACGCCTGAACAGGTAGCGGACATCACCGCCAGCGTGCGCAAAGGCCAGTCATGGCACGCATACGAGGCATACAAGAAGCACAAAGCCCAGCTGGAAAACGCTGCGCTTGAGCATGCGAAGGTTGCTGGTCAGCGCGACAAACTACTGGCCGCGCTGGAAGATGTTATCGCTATGGCACGCTCTTTGGGTGACGTTCAGAGCGAATACATTGAAGAAGCTGTGAGCGAATTTATCGAAGGCGATATCGAAGATCTGATTACCAGCATCAAAGGCGGTGCCGAATGAACAACGAAATCGAGCAATTCAAAGCAGAAAACGCGCGCATGTGGCGCTCTCTGGTTATCGCGATTGTGGTCTGCGTGCTTGGTGCCTGGATCCCTGGCGCCATCCTGACCATGAAGGTTATCGAGCTGATTCAGCAGGTGAAGCCATGAGCATCATGTATGGCCTGATTTTGGGCTGGCTCTTTTACCAGAATTGCCATGCGGACACCATGATAAAAAAGTGCGCCGTATTCATCATCACAGCATCAATTTCATTAATTTTCGGCGGCCTGGCTGCCAGAGGATAAACCCATGTTCGGGAAGTTAACCGCGCTTATTGCGCTATTCATCATCCCTGCCGCAATGGCGGCAGACAACCCCCACTGCATAACAGGCAAGAACGGCTTCGGTGCCACGACTACGCAATGCGATGACGGCACAGTTACTGTCACTACCGGCCAGAAGGTAATTGTTTGCGGGAAGTCTCTTAACGGCAGCCATAACTGCGAGGAGATTAAGTTATGACCAAATCAACCATAACCAGAGAGCGAGTTGTCGCTCTCATCGCAGAGCACTCTTACGATAGTGCGTTAGTTGATGCTCTTGAACATCTGCTGGCCGCAATGGACAGCGAGCCGGTGGCGTACATGTACGATGGCGAAGATGGTACTGAGTACAACGGGCATAACGAATTTTCCGGTGGCGGGAAAGGTATCCCGCTCTATCGCCACGCGCAGCCAGCGCTGGTAGTGCCGGAGAATTACGTAACAGCAGAACACCGTCGCGTTATTGAAATGCTTCTAAACGTTTGCGGGGCCGCATTCGAACTCGCCGATGATAGTTGTCAGCAAGATGTTGACGGGGAAGATTGCCATGTTGTTCCAGACGACGCATTTCAGAAGCTAAGTGATGCGCTGGACGAAATCGAAAACACTCTCCCGACCGAGGATATCGACAGGCCTAGCGTATTTCTTGCCTGGTCGGCAATGCCGAGGGCAGCGCTGAAATCTCTTCTTCAGGGTGGCAACTCTCCGGTAATTCCGGATAGTTCAGTCATTGGCTGGCTTCGCTACGACTATCAGGAAACCTTCAAGAAGATAGGCGGGCCGCTATTCATCCTGGGTGCCAATGACCCGTCAGATGCATGGGGTCTACGGTATATCCCAGTAATTAAGGCTGCCGATAGTGTTGCTGTTTCGTCAACGGAGGGCACAGAAGAGTGACAAACAACACGATAAGTTATGGTTCTGTGTGCAGCGGCATCGAAGCGGCCAGCGTGGCGTGGGAGGTTCTGGGATTTAGCCCGGCGTGGTTCTCTCAGTTCGATCCTGAGCACAAATACAAAAACGGACCTGACTTCCCGTCTGCCGTTCTGGCGCACCACTGGCCTGAAGTCCCGAACCTGGGTGACATGACCAAACTCGCAGCCAAAATGCGCGCAGGGGAAATGGATGCGCCGGATATTCTCGTCGGCGGCACTCCTTGCCAGGCGTTTTCTGTGGCCGGTGCTCGCGCTGGCCTTTCAGACCCTCGCGGTCAACTCACTATTTCATACGGAGAATTAGCGGATGCCATCGACGACCGCAGAGCAGCAGCAGGACTTCCACCAGCTATTATCGCTTGGGAAAACGTTCCCGGAGTACTCAGCTCAAAAGATAACGCTTTCGGAGCCTTCCTTGGACTGCTTGCCGGCGAAGACTGTGAGCTACAGCCACCAGGGAAGCGCTGGGAGAACGCTGGTTATGTGCGCGGTCCCAAAAGAACAATCGCGTGGCGGATCCTTGATGCCCAATATTTCGGAGTGGCCCAACGACGCCGCCGTGTGTTTGTTGTCGCAAGTGCTCGAACCGATATCGATCCCACCAAAATACTTTTTGAGTCCGATGGCGTGCGCCGGGATATTGCGCCGAGCAGAAGCGCGGGGCAGACAACTGCCGGAACTACTGGAGACGGCATTAAAGTCGGTAGCCACTGGGACAACCCAGCAAACCAACACCCAACCCTCAACCAGTCACACAACATCGGAGGAATAGGCCAGAGCAATCAGGAGCTATTCAGCCAGCGCGGTTGCGGGATCATTTCAATGGCTCACGGGCAGGGCGGAGCCGAGATTAAAACGGACGATTCCGCGCCTACGCTCACCTGCAACCATGAAGCGCCGATAGCGGCTTACAGCCTCCAGCACGCTCAAATAGGCCGCAAAGACAGCGCTGGCCCACAAGGGAAAGGCTGGCAGGAAGAGGTGGGATTTACGCTAGACTCTCGTGCCGATGCCGATGCCATTGCCTACGGCATCCGCACAGCTAACACAAGCAGTAATGGCTGGGGCGTCCAAGAGAACATTACTCACACACTCGACACGGCACAAGGGATAGCTGTTTCCCATCAGATGGCAGTTCGTCGCCTAACGCCAGTGGAGTGCGAGCGCCTTCAGGGCTTCCCGGATAACCACACCCTGATCCCTACAGAGAAGCGCAAGCAGATCACCGCTGAGGAATACGCCTACCTGCGCCACCATTTCCCGAACATGACGGCGGAGGAAGCTCACCGCCTGGCGGCTGACGGGCCTCGCTACAAGGCTATTGGCAATTCAATGGCAGTACCGGTGATGCGCTGGATAGGAAACAGGATCCTTTCAGCTATTCACGCAACTAGTGTTGCTATTCCAGCAACTGAATAATCAGAACAGCAATGGATCGCCGCCGTAGAGCGGCTAAGGCAAAAGCATGAGCAAACGATTTGGTCGAAACCAGCGCCGGAAAATGCGTGAGAAAATATATGGGCTGGAGCTTAGGCTGTATGAAATTCGCCTTTGGATGGAGGAAAACTCACTTCGAGAGAAATCCATTCCGAAAGCACACCGTTCGCACCGCACGTATTTCGGTGGTGAGCAGTGCATGAGTTGTGGGGCCATGCTCGGTGGAAAGGCTGCTTCTGAGCCTTGCATGGGGCCGGAGCCTATGCGTCAGCAGAAGGAAAAATACGACGCGCTGCTGGCCTGCCTGTACGACGATCCACTTAGCAACACGGTCAAGGTTGACCAGGATCGTTTCAGAGCTGCGTTCATGAAGGGGGTGCGCCTATGAAAGTCTGGCGTTTTTGTCACCGCATGGCGGGCAGACTTCGGCCATATGCCTACATCCGGGCGGAAAACCCATGCGAATATCGGGCCATCATGCGCATTATCGCAAGCGGTAAGAACCCCTCCCTACGCGTGGCAACAGCATCAGCACCTGGCCCACGCAACTACCGCGCGCAGTTCGTCATGTACCCACGCAGGGGGGCACTGCAATGAGCCTCCTGTTCAATCGCAAGCCCATCGTCATTAACGCGGAGCTGGCCGACCGTATCGGCCTGAACGAAGCCATCGTGCTGCAGCAGCTGAACTACTGGATCCAGGATTCGACCGCTGGCGAGGTTCACGACGGCCGAAAATGGGTCTACAACACGTTCGAGGAATGGCAGCGCGATAACTTCCCGTTCTGGTCCGTGGACACCATCAAGCGGACGTTGACGAAGCTGAAAAAGCTGGGGCTGGTGGACGTTAAGCAGCTGCGAAAATCGAAGCACGACCACACCAATTTTTACACAATTGAGTACCGGCACGCGCTTCTCTCCGATCAGGGCAATTTGCACCAATCGAATGGGGCAGACTGCGCCAACCCATCAGGGCAAAATGCACCAGCCGTTAAGGGCAAAAAGCCCCTACCCAACGGGGCAAAATGCACCGATCTTCATACAGAGACTACTACAGAGACTACCTCAGAGAATCTCACCGGCGGCGAAAAATCGCCACCGGCCGCTGGTGGTTTGCCTACTGTGTTGTCGTCACAACAACAGAGTAGTCAGGAGGAGCACAAAGAGCCGTCATATGAGAAAATTCGCACAGTGTTTTGGGAGCGGTTCGATCCAGCTTATGCGCAGCGTTACGCTGGTGCCGTTCTGCCGAGGAACACAAAAATCAACTCGCTGGTGAAGCAGCTTATTACCCGGCTTGGGAAAGAAGCCCCAGCGGTAGCCGTGTTCTACGTAACAAGCGTGAACGAGCCGAGGGCAACGATGTCCCAGCACTCACTGGATGTTCTGGTGAAAAATGCTGAGGGCTATCGAACGCAGTGGTTTACAGGCCGCGCAATGACAAACACCCGCGCCAGACAGCTCGACCAGACACAGGCAAACGCGAACGCCGCCGATGAAGCTATCCGCATGCTGAGGGAGCGGGAGGGCAGAGAATGACGCTCGAAGAGAAAGAACACGTCCTGCGCACGCTGGTGGCGACCGCCGAAGTGATGGGGGGCGAGATGAAGCCCACCACCGCGCTGGTGATGGCGCAGGATCTGGACGAATACCCTTTCCACGAAGTGATGACCGCACTGAACCGCGTCCGGAAGGAGGCGACCGGCAAGCTGACACTGAAGGCGATCATCGACATGTTGTCACCGGGCAGGGACTGGCTGTCAGCTAATGAGGCCTGGTCACTGGCGCTGCCTGCTGCTGACGAGCGCAACACGGTGGTGTGGACCAGGGAGGCGCGGGACGCTTTCAATATCGCGCTGCCGCTGCTGGAGGAGGGAGACAAGATTGGGGCGCGCATGGCCTTCATCGCCGCTTACGACCGCAGTGTGTCAATCGCAAAGGCAGCTGGTGGCGCTCCGAACGTCGAGGTTTCCGAGGGCTGGGATCAGCAGCTGCGTGCCGTCGCCGTCGATCAGGCTGTTAACCGGGGGCTTTTGCCTCCGCCGCGCCAAGAGGAGGCGCTGGCACTGCCGAATCTAAGCCCGGAGCAGGTGAAGGACAATCGCGCCCGCATGGCGGAGCTTATGCGAACCTGGCGTGAGTCGATGCGCCAGGCGGAAGCGGAGGCCGAAGCAGAAAGGGCCAGGCAGCGCGAAGAGGAGAAGCGGAAATTCGAGGAGTACAGGGATCAGGTAGTAGCTGAGGCGCTGGCGATGGATGAAGAGCGAAAACGGGAGGATGCCCCATAAAACGAAACAGGAGCGCTTACGGGCGCTCCTGCTGTTTATTCGTGGGGTTGGGTTACTGGTCTGGTTTTAAACTCGATGTAGCCGTTACAGATGCGCTCTATCAACTCATCGCGCGTGACTCCCTCCTGCTTCGCCATCTCCTGAATGACAGCATTTGTCTTTCCTTTCAGCCACACGGTGGTTTTTACGTCTCCCTGCTCCTGGCGACGTTTGGTGTAACTCCGCGCTCGCAGCGCGCCTGGATTTGGTTTAATCACATGCCCTCCACGTCGATCATACGCGCCAGTGCCTGGCCGGTGCCGTCTTCTGATACGGTGATGCCGGAAAGGCTCTGGCACTGCGCGCCAGGGATATTTGCGTGCTTCAGCTCTTCCTGGCAGCGCTGGGCATTGGCCCACACATAGCCGGTAGCCAGCTGCTCGATGCAATCCGGCGTGCCAGCGTTAATTGAGCACGCCAGGACGATTGCGTAGCCGGTGACGGGGATCGTAATCATGACCGCTTACCCCGCTTCACCATTTTTTCGCAGAAGTCGATGCGATTCAGATAATACGGTACGCGCTTCTCAGCTTCCCAGTGGCTCAACTGTTCCACGATCTGGATGGCGAAGCGCCACATGCGGATCGCGTATTCGTAATCGGTATCCTGCTCGCCCTTGCGGGCGCTTTCGACAAAGCCATTCAACTTTTCAATCAGGCTCTGGTTAACCTCCAGCGGTGGCTGGCGTCTGCGCTGGGTGCGCGGTGTAGTGCTGTTCACATATGATCCTTAGCCCTGCAGGCTGTAAGAGGTTCTATCCGCGATATCCGGAGATAACGACGCGCCAGCCGCGACCGGCAGGGCGCACAAGTTTTGCAGACCAGCCGCCTTTCACCAGGGACAGGCAGTGACGCTCCGCGCTTTTGGCATCGGTGCCGTGGTCATGAATAATGGGGAAAACGCTTGGTAATTTTGGCATGTTGGCACCTGCTCAGTAATCAGCCCGAATTTCTCTCATAACATCTGCACGCGCTTCGTCAGCGCGTTCCAGCTCTTCATCGTTCAGCGTCAATCCTCTCTTTTCAGCGGCAGCGATGAACGTCTGACGGTCTTTCTGAGGCAGCAATTCAAGATGGGCGATGGCCATACCTAACAGCCGGGCATCATAAATCTCATAGTACAGGCCACAGCCCTGGTAAGCCTGCTTATGCAGCCGTTCCAGCACTACATCGGCGCGGATAACATCGAATGGATTGCGTGATTTGATGTTGGTTATAAAGCCATCAGTACGCAGAGCGGTGCATTCGGTAGTCATGGGTGTTACCTCGTTGTTATTGGCGCATATTGCGCGGTACAAGGTAATCATAATATGGCGTTAGCGGTAACGCCAGAAAAGTATTGTAAATATGCAATCAAACAGTGCGATAAGGCAACAAATAGCTCAACAAGTGTTGCCTATCCACGGGCAATAGCCGTCGCGCATCACGATATCATCCAGGCGATACCGTGACAGATGCCGTCTATAGTCTTTCCGAAGCCAGCCCATTTACCAAACATGTACGCGCCCAGCATTTCGAGAGCCAGGCCGATCTCTTCTTCCAGCTGCGCCGAACCGGTCCAGTCAACCCATTCGGTTAAGTCTGGACATTCCGTGCGCCATTCAGCGCCCTGCACGCGGAAAACGCCGTTTGCCAGGTCTACCTGCTGCCAGTAAAGCCACCGCCCATCTATCGGCTTGAGTGTTTGCATTTCGTAACCCCTGTTTCTACAATCGCAACAAAGCGATCCGGGAGCGATTCCCGATGCATGCGGATATGTCAACCCGCAAGGACACATTATGAACAGGAAACAAACCAAGACGCCTACAGCAAAGGCCACAAAGCTATCAGCACGCGATAAACGCTTTGTGGACGAATATCTAATCGATTTGTCACCGGAACGGGCTGCACTTGCGGCCGGTTATAGCGCCACCGTTGCCCGAACGAAAGCCTACATGTGGGTCAGCAATGGTAAGGTGAAGCCTCTGGTCTACGCTGCGATCCTGGCTGGCATGGAGAAGCGCTCAGAGCGCACCAAAATCACCCAGGACATGGTGTTACAGCGGTACTGGATGATAGCCACCGCTAATCCGAACGAGCTGACACAGCTGCGCCGGACGTGCTGCCGTCACTGCTATGGTGTAGAGCATGAGTTTCAGTGGAAGGATGAGGCGGAGTTTAAGTCGGCGCTGGCCAGAGAAGCCGCCGCAGCCGCAGAAGAGGGTCGCCCTCCGCGAATTCTGAACGATTTAGGCGGGTATGGCTTTGATAGCTCTCTATCTCCACACGCCAAATGCCCGGAGTGTCACGGCGACGGCCACCTGAGCACCTACTTTCAGGACACCCGCAACCTTTCACCGGCAGCGCTGGCTCTATTCGCAGGCGTGAAGCAGTCGAAAGAGGGGCTGGAAGTAAAAATGCATGACCAGAAAGCCGCGCTCGATCAGATTGCGAGGCACCTGGGCATGTTCAATGATAAGCTGACACTTAAAGGGGATGAGCAGAACCCATTGCAAGTTCTGCTCCAGCAGCTGCCCGGCGCGCTTATCACCCCAGTTAAGCAGGACAAAGAGGATACTTAGTGTTTCGCGAGAGTGGACAGCCTATTCAGCTTTTTGGCGGTTTCAGGCCATTCGGCTTTGATGGACAGCGCCTGCGTGGCAAGTTCGACCACGCGGGAGGTGCCTTTCTGTTCCCACGTAAGGTAAGTCCGTCTGCTCACTCCCAGCTCTTCAGCTGCCCGTTCCTGCGACCATCCCAGGCCATTGCGCCAGAGTTTCAGTTCAAATCCGCCCATATTCGATATCCTCAAAGTGAAAGAAATGCACATGCCTCACCGCATTATAGCGGTTTTCTGTGCAATATCTTCACATCGTTGCTTTTCGAGGGGGCGCGATGAGTTTGCAGGCAGCTAAACCCGGCTCAGTGCCGCTCGATTTCGTGCCATCGAATGATGACGAGCTGTTCCAGTGCCTCAGTGACCCATACTGGCGGCTGTGCTCCGGGCAGCTATACAAAATCAAGACCAAACCGCGCGATGAGTTCGGGGATGAGGATGAAAGCGAAGTTCGTATTGTGCCATTCAAGCCTAACCGGGCGCAGCGGAAGCTGCTGAAGAGACTGCACAAGCGCAATATCATCTTAAAGGCGCGCCAGCTGGGCTTCACGACGTTCATCGCCATCCTGTTTCTCGACTGTGCTTTGTTCGCCCCAGCCAATAACCCGACGACAGCGGCTATCGTCGCGCATAATCAGGACATGGCTGAGGAGATATTCAGGGACAAGGTGAAGTTCGGCTATGACAACCTGCCGGATGTTCTGCGTGCGGTGATGCCGCTGGTACGCGACCGCGCCGACGCGCTGGAATTCGCCCACAACGGCAGCAAGGTGAGCGTTGCTACCTCATTCCGTGGCGGTACGCTGACTCACCTGCACATTTCCGAGTTCGGTAAAATCTGCGCCAAGTTCCCTGACCGCGCCAATGAGGTAGTGACCGGCTCAATCCCTGCGGCTGAAATGGGCATGATTTTCATCGAATCCACCGCTGAAGGCCGGGAAGGTGAGTTCTTCATGATGTGCCAGCGGGCGCAGAAGATTGCAGCCCTGGGGCGCAGGCTCACGAACAAGGAATTCGCCTTCCACTTCTACCCCTGGTGGGAGGACATGCAGTACCGCATGGATCCGGAGCTGGTAGATATCTCGAAGACAGAGCACGAATATTTTGACGAGATAGAAGCCAAAATGGACACCATGATCGATATCGAACAGCGGGCATGGTGGGTGAGCACGCGTGATAACGTCTATTCCGGCCAGGACGAGAAGATGTGGCAGGAATACCCCAGTTCGCCGGAAGAGGCTTTCCAGAAATCGACAGAGGGCTGCTACTACACCAAACAGATGGTCAAGATGCGCAAGGAGAAGCGCATTACCACCGTGCCATATACGCCCGGCTATCCAGTCAACACGTTTTGGGACATTGGCAGCGGCGACGGAACGGCTATCTGGCTGCACCAGCACATCGGGCAGGAGCATCGTTTCATCGGCTTCATTGAGGGCTGGGACGAACCATACGGCTATTACGTCCGGGAGCTGGACAAGCTGGGTTACGTTTGGGGCACTGACTACCTGCCTCACGACGGCAACCATGTACGGCAGGGGCAGAATGCCAACCTGACACCGAAAGAAATGCTGGAGAAGGAAGGCCGCCGCCGCATCGAGATCGTTGAGCGCGTCTCCGAGCTGCAGCACGGCATCCAGATAACCAGGAACATGCTGGCAACAGCCTGGATCGACAAGGACGCCTGTAAAGAGGGCATCGCTCATCTGGATAGCTACCGGAAAAAATACAATAACCGGATGCAGACATTCACCGACCAGCCAGAGAAAGACGACGGGCACAGTGAGGCCGCCGACGCATTACGTCAGTGGGCGCAGGTGTACGGTTCGGACCCGAACGCTGGCCGCCGCCGCACAAAGGCGAAACCGAGACGAAATACTTCGGGTATGGCTGTGTGATAAGTGTTGCTATACTGGCAACGCATAAGACATAAACGCAACAGAGGGCAATCATGGCAGAGCACGTTTTAGACCTGACTCAGTACCATTTCGTGCATACGCGCGGGGATCTGACCATTTACGGTACATGGTACGGGGTCGAGCATCAGCCGTGCCTCGTTGTCGTTCCTACTTACCGCATCGGCGCTGACCGCTGCCGCCCGCTCATTATCGATCTCGATGACGCATGGCAGTGGAACCCGGAAGACCCCCAGTCAATGCCGCAACTGAACCGCGTCATGTGCATGGCCTTCCTCGATATGAACAACATGGACACCGGCAACGTGTTCGCCGCCATGAAGATAGTGACCCTCATTCACGACCACCTGGGCGACCTGATCGCTATCCCTCCCAAGCCGACAACCGGCGTCGTCGTCGCAGATGCATTCCGCACCGACCACGACACAGGGAAAACCCATCACTCTGAGGTAATCGAACGTGTTTGATAAACCAGATACGGGCTTTGACCTGCGCGACGCCAGACATGTGCCGCTCGATGACTTACCGGACGCAGCATACGCCAGCGAGGAAGAGCGCGGGAAACCCGACCATGAATTAGACCATCCCGATATGGTCAATCGCTATGCCCGTCTACTGGGAATATTCCAGGATGAGCTGGCCCGCCAGGCAGATAACCGCCAGCAGCAGGCAAAAGACGCAGATTTCTACGATGGCATCCAGTGGCGTGAGCAGGATGCCGCAGCGCTGAGAGAACGCGGCCAGGTGCCTCTGGTATATAACGTCATCGCCACCAGCATCAACTGGATACTCGGTTCTGAGGCGAGAGGGCGGACGGACTGGAAGATTCTGCCGCGTCGCAAAGAGGCGGGGAAGGCTGCAGAGCGCAAGACCCAGCTCATGAAGTATCTGAGCGACGTCAACCGCACGCCATTCAACCGTAGCCGGGCATTCGCTGACTGCGTGAAGGTCGGCGTAGGCTGGATGGAGGAAGGCCTGCAGCAGCCTGAAGACGGCGAACCGGTCTATGACCGCTATGAGAGCTGGCGAAACATCCTGTGGGACAGCGCCTGTACCGAAGATGACATTTCCGACGCCCGCTATGTGTTCCGCTTTAAGTGGGTGGACCTCGATGTAGCCGAAGCCATGTTCCCCGACCGCGCCGGGCTGCTGCGCCTGTGCGCCCGCGCCGCCAATGACTGGGAGATCGATGACTACGGCGACGACGCGTCAGACAGCCAGGAACGCCTCAACGAGACATCGCACTACCGCAATGCCGTCACCACGTTTAAACGTGAGCGTGTCCGCATTATTGAAGCCTGGCACAAAGTCACCGAAGAAGTGGAGAAAATGCGCGGTGGTGACTTCAACGGCGAGATCTTCAACCCCGATGACCCGGCACCAGGCCACCAGGCGGATATTGACGCCCAGCGCGCTTACCCTGTCACTGTTCCCCGCGCCATGCGTATGCGCGTCTCGATATTCTGCGTCGGTGGCATGCTTTGGGATGGTCCAAGCCCATACCGGCACAACTCATTCCCGTTTACGCCAATCTGGTGCTATCGCCGCGACCGCGACAACCTGCCTTATGGCGTAATCCGCAACCTGCGCGACATGCAGGAGGACATCAATAAGCGTGCCAGTAAGGCGCTGCACATCATTTCCACGAACAAAACCATCATGGAAGAGGGTGCAGTAGACGATATCGATGAATACCGGGAAGAGATTGCCCGCCCGGATGCCGTGATCGTCACGAAGCCTAACAAAAAGCTGGAGATTAACGCTAACCGTGAGTTAGCCCCGGCGCACCTGGAAATGATGAGCCGTTCTATCGGCATGATTCAGCAGATTTCCGGCGTAACCGATGAGAACCTGGGCCGCCAAACCAACGCGTCGAGCGGCAAGGCGATCACCGCGCGCCAGGAGCAGGGCGGACTGGCTACAACGCTCATCTTCGACAACCTGCGCTTTTCCGTACAGGTGCATGGTGAGAAGCTGCTTTCAGCAATCGAGCAGTTCTACAGCGAAGAGAAGCAGTTCCGCATCACGAACATGCGCAACAGCCCGGAATACATCACCATCAACGATGGGGATCCGGACAACGATATCATCAGGACAAAGGCCGATTTCGTTATCGGTGAGGAAGACTGGCGCAATACCATCCGCAAGGCGCAGACCGAAGAGCTTTTCGGCCTGCTGCAGCAGCTGGCACCGGTAGCGCCGCAGCTGGCACTGGTCATGATGGATATTCTGGTCGAAGGGATGGATATCGCCAGCCGTGAAGAGCTGGTTAAGCGTATCCGCCAGGTCACTGGTATGCGCGACCCGGATGCCGAAGAGCCAACACCGGAAGAGATTGCCGCCGAGAAGGCCAAGCAGGCACAGGCGGAGCTGCAGCAACGGGCACAGCTGGCCGCCATTGCCAAAGACGAGGCAGACGCCGCGCTCAAACAGAGCAATGCGCAGAAAAACGCCGCGTCAGCTGGCAAAGAACAAGCCCAGGCTCAGCAGATCCTCGCGTCAATGGCCGGTCAGAACGTCAATACCCAAAAAGCTGCACTGGAAGCCGCACTTATGGCGCTGTCACAGCCTGCCGCCGTTCCGGTCGCAGACAACATTCTCCACGAATCCAGCTTCCTCTCGCGAACAGAAGGCGAGGAAGAAGCCCGCCAGGCTGCAGTGATGCAGGCCGAGCAGCAACAGCAAGCCGCTGCCGAGCAGCAGGCTATGCAGGAGCAACAGGCCCAGCAGGAACAGGCCGCCCAGCAGCAACAGCAGGAACAGCAGCCCGCTGGCCTGCCTCAACCACAACCACAGCAGTGAGGAACTTATGGCTGATATCGATGAAAGCATTCTGGCTAACCTGACAGAAGAAGAGCGCGCCGCCCTGGAAGCGCCGGATAGTGATTCCGAGCACCAGGAGGTAGATTTGGATCAGGTTGCCGCCCAGCAGCAACAGCAGCAGGAAGAAGAGCAGGACACCGATCCGGACAAGAATCCAGATCCGGAGAAAGACGGGAAGCCGGAAGAGCGGCAGCAGGAAGAGCAGCAGCAGGAAGAGCAGCAGGACCAACAGGAGCAGCAGAAAGCCCAGCAGCCTGAAGCGCAGGTGCCACAGCCGGTATTTAAGCCGGTGGCAACCGAAGAGCTGAAGGCTAAGTATGACGATATCGATAAGCGAGAAGAAGAGCTGATCGAGAAGTTCGAAGAGGGAGAGCTTACCACCCGCGAATATAATGCCCAGCTGCGCGCCCTGAACAAAGAGCGCGGCGATCTGGACTGGCTGCAGCGCAAAGACGAGCTGAACCGCGAGAGCGTGGAGCAGATGGTAGTGCGTCAGTGGGCCGATGACGTTAACGCATTCCTTCCAAAACACCCGGAAATCAGCGAAAACGAAGAAAACTGGAACAGCTTTGACGTGGTTCTTCGTCAGGTGACTGCCGTCCGGATGGCGGAGGGTAAGCCATATGGCACCCCTGAGCTTGAGCGCGCGTATCGCATTTGGGCCGATGAGCGCGGAATTGCACCTCCGAAACCGGCGAGCGAAAATCCGAAGCAGGAGCAGGCGGCCCAGCAGCAGCCGAAGCAGCAGCAAAAGGCGCTGGATATTCCCCCGACACTGGCGAAGGTTCCCGCCGCCGCGCCGGAAGATACCGACGATGGCAAGTTCGCAGCACTCGACCGCCTGGCTGAAAGCGATCCTCAGAAGTACCAGGAGACTATCGCCCGTATGAGCGCCGACGAATACGACGCCTATTCAAGTCGCTAAGGAGAGCAGCGTGGGGGCACTTAAAATCGATTTGCGTGATGGTGACGTTCTCAGAATTGGCGATACCACCGTGCGCATGGTGTACAAAGCTGGCAGGCGGTGCGGTCTGGTCATCGACGCGCCAGATGAAGTTATTATTCACTGCGATAAGCGCCCCGACGCAAAAGAAGGGCAACAGGAGGTTGACATTCAAAGCAAAAACGCCATTGGCATGACATGAGTGTTTGCATTTCAGCAACAGTCATTCGATAATCGAAACGTAATGCTGCGCAAGACGTGCGGCGATCCCGACACACCGCACGTTCTTGAGGGCACATTATGAGCCAAACCACTATCACCTGGGGCAATGATGTCCAGGCGCAGAAAAAATGGTCGGCGCGTCTCTACGCGGAAACGCTGGGGAAGAGCTACTGGGAAAAATTCATCGGTAAAGGTGATGACGCAGTAATCCAGCGCAAGACCGAACTCGATGCTGACGTGGGCGACCGCATTAGCTTCGATCTCTCCGTCCAGTTACGCGGCGGCCCGGTTTCCGGCGACCAGCGTCTGGAAGGCAACGAAGAACAGCTGAAGTTCTTCTCCGACGAAATCATCATTGACCAGCTGCGTAAGTCTGTTTCCTGCGGCGGCAAGATGACCCGCAAGCGTACCGCTCACGATCTGCGTGACGTCGCGAAAAAACGCCTATCCGAATGGTGGGGCCAGTACATCGATCAGATGTTCTTCATCTACCTGTCGGGCACTCGCGGCATGAACGAGAACTATGAATCGTTCCCGGCCAACTACTCCGGTCACGCAGGAAACCCGATCCGCACCCCGGACGGCCAGCACCTGCTGTTCGGTGGTTCCGCCACCAGCAAAGCCACCCTGACTGCTGACGACAAAATGACTCGCCTGCTGATTGAGAAAGCGAGCCATAAGGCAGCGATGATGCGTGCGCTGGACCCGCGTAGCGCCAACCTGCTCCCGATCCCTATCGGCGGCAGCGACCACTACGTGCTGGTGATGAACCCGACCCAGGCGTTTGACCTGCGTACCGAAGCCGGTGCGGGCTGGCTGGATATCCAGAAAGCCGCCGCTGCTGCTGAAGGTAAAGCCAACGTCATCTTCAAAGGTGGCCTGGGCATGATCGATGACATTGTGCTGCACAAGCACCGCGACGTTATCCGCTTCAGCGACTACGGCGCAGCGTCCAACGTCAAAGCCTCCCGCGCGCTCTTCCTGGGCCGCCAGGCTGGTGTGGTTGCTTATGGCACCACCAAAGGCCTGAACTTCACCTGGAAAGAGAAGCTGGCTGACTACGACAACGAGCCGTCTGTTGCCGCCGGTACCATCATCGGCATCAGCAAGACCCGTTTCAACAAGCGCGATTTCGGCGTGGTGGCAATCGACACCGCAGCGAAAGACCCGAACGCAGCATAAGGGGACCACCACATGGCACTGTTTCAATCTCCGTGGGCAACCGGCATGCTGTTGCCCGCGCGTCCGCAGACCGCATTTGCGACGCACAGCCAGCTGTACATCATGGATATTCCTGCAGCTGGTATCGCTGCGAACGATATTCTGGAGCTGGCGATCCTTCCTCCGTATGCCCGCATCGTTGATGCGAAGCTGATCACGGTGGGAAGCCTGGGCGCGGCGACCGTTGATGTTGGCCTTATGTCCGGCCTCACCGGTGAGCCGACCAACGAAGACGGTTCCGCCCGTACCGTTGGCACCGAGCTGTTCGCAGCTGCTGCGCTGACTGCTGAAGTCACCCAGCTGGCGAAGTCGGCCGCCCTGCTGGTCGAACCGACGCAGAAAGACCGCTCCATCGGCGTGAAGTTCTCCGCAGCTGTCACCGCCGGTGCAGGCAAGAAGATCGGTCTGCTGCTCTCCATCGCGCAGTACCAGCAGTAATCACCAGCAGGGGCGAAAGCCCCTGTCTTTTCATCGTTCCGAGGAATATCCATGAAAATTGAATGCATCCTCCATCGCCCTGGCGGTTCCCGCGTACAGCTCGAAGCCCCGCGCGTTGAGTACCATTTCAAGCCGAGCGAGTCCGATCCGCGCCATATCGCTGATGTGGTCGAAGCCTCTCACATTTCCACGCTGCTGCGCATCACTGAGGGCTATCGCTCCGCTGAAGGCGAGCAGGAAGAAGAGAAGCCGCGCGTTAAAATCGACCTGAAAACCAGCGCACTTCATAGCCCGGTCTACAATATCCCCGGTGGCACCATTGAGCTGGCTGACGTTGTGGAAATGGCACAGAAGGATTCCGGCAAGACCCCGGACGAATGGAACGAGCTGGACGACGAAGACCGTACCGAGTGGATCGACCAGGTGCTGCTGGAGCTGCAGGCCACGGTACCGACCGCCCCGGCGGTTGTCGCTGGCACTCCTGCCGCTGCTGAAGACGGCGAAAACGAAGACAGCGCCGATGATTCTGCCGACGCTGGTCATAACGGCGGCGATGTCGGTGAGCAGTCCTCTAACGGCCCGGACCAGATCGACACCGAAGACGAGCTGGAAACCCTGCGCGCTGAATACAAGAAAGTGTTCAAGCGTAACCCGGCCAAGAGCATGACCGCCGCCAACCTGAAGCGCGCAATCAGCGAAGCGTAAGGGGAAACCATGATCGATGCTTGCAAAGTTATCTCCGCTGACGGCCTGGACCGTCTGAACGGCCTTATCGCTGCTGCTGTCACTGACGGCTTTTCCCCGCATGGCTCGATAATCCCGATCTCCAACGGCGATGTGAGCATCGTCATGGTTGATACCGGCACGCCGGTCGATGCCTGCAAAGTCATTAAGGCTGTGGGTCTGGTGCGTTTCAACCAGGCGCTTGCCGATGCCATTAACGATGGGTTTTACCCGGTAGGTCGTGGCGAGACTGGACCAGGGAATACATTCTTCATGGTGCTGGCAAAGGGCGGCGATACCGGTGGCGGTGGAGCGGTAACAGTCACCAGCGACCAAATCACCGACGCCTCAACAGTTGGCAAGAATGTACTGAAGGCAGCAGATGCAGCCGCAGCGCGCGCAGCCATCGGCGCGGGGATTGGTAACTCGAACCTGGTGATCGGCACCACCGCCACCCAGGCGAAAGCAGGTAACTGGAAGCCAGCAGCAATCGACGTAACAGACTCCGGCGCGTTTGGGCGTCAGCTGCTGCAGGCCGCTAATCAGGCCGCTGCTAAAACCCTGCTGGGGATCTCCTGATGAAGACCGCGAAAGAGCTTCTGGACAGGGCGGGAATTCTCCTGCTCGATGAGGGCTACGTTCGCTGGGATTTGCCGGAGCTGCTGAAGTGGCTGAATGATGGCCTGCTGGCTATTGTGACGCAGAAGCCCAGCGCGACGGCGGTAACTGTCACGCTGCCGCTGGCCGAAGGCACCTATCAGAGCATCCCGTCGAAATATAACGGCATTCTCCGCGTGGTGCGAAATATGCGCGGCGATAAGTCGGACCGGATGCCGCGTAAGATCGTCTCTGTGGTCGGCGTCGATGCGCTCGATGCCGTCAATCCGTCCTGGCATGACCCTGATTCCGTGCGGTACCGCCAGCAGGCGAAGCACATCGTTTTCGATGAGGCTAACCCGCGCGCATTCTATGTCTATCCCGGCAACGACGGCACAGGCTACATCGAGGCGGTTTTGTCGGAGATCCCGCAGGCTATCGTCCTGGCTGATGGCTCTGACGCTCACAGCCTCGAAAGCTACGACCTGCCGCTCACCGTCAATGACATCTACTCGAACGCGCTGCTGTATTTCGTCCTCCACCGCGCTTACGCGAAGGATGCCCAGGTAGCAGGTGCCGCAGCACGCGCCGCAGCCTGGTATCAGCAGTACGCTAACGAACTGGGTATTCAGGTCACGGTCGAAACCAACATGTCGCCTAACGTCAAATCCGGCGTTGGTCGCGGTGCTGTGGGGGTAACGCAGCAATGATGCCTCCCAACAGACCGATTGAAGACCTGTATCCGAAAGTCCTCATGTACGCGCCGGGTTGCCCGGAGCCGCTGGCCGTCGATCACCTTCGCGACGCCGCAATCACGTTATGTGAGCGCACGCGCTGCTGGCGCGACGTGGACGAATTCGAGACAGACGGCGAAAGCCGTGTCGTTATCCCGGCTATCGTGCCGGGCACAGCACTTTATGAGATCGAAAAGGCCTGGTTCGAAGAGCAGGAGCTGGAGCCGACTGGCTACGCAGAAGATATGCTGTTTCACGACAATGGCTATCCACGCCGGTTCTCGCAGCAGCTGCCGGATACCCTTCTGCTGATGCCTGCAGGCAGTCCTGGAACGGTTCGCCTCTCGATGTGGCTGAAACCGTCGCAGACTGCTGACGAGCTGCCGCAGTTCTTTTTTGAGCAGTTCGCGCAGGCGCTGGCGGATGGTGCCCTGTCCACACTCCTGCTTATCCCGAACCAGCCATTCACTAACCCGCAGATGGCGGCGGTGTTCGATTCCAGGTTCACCGCAATGCTTGACCGGAATTTTGCCTACAACATGCGAGGGCAGCAGCGTGCCAGAAAGCGCACCAAAGCCAGCTTTTTCTGAGTACCAGGGCCGCCCGATATTTCCGGGCAATCTCCCCGTATCTCAGTATGATGCCGTCCTGCATATCGGTAACGGCATTATGGAGCGCCAGGTAAAACGGGCGGAAGAGACGCACGCATGGGCTTTCGATGCCAAAAGCTGGATCGAGCCGAGCGAGCGCATTACCGCCTGCGCCGCGCGCACGGGAGACGGTCCGCTGACCATCACGAACCTGCAATTCACTGATGCCGCCATTGTTATCTGGCTGGCAGGTGGTGGCGATGATGCCCGCCAGCTGGTGATCGTGGAGTTCATGACCAGCGAGTGCCGCGTACTGCAGTATCAATTCGCGTGCTTCACGCACGGCACTGCGCCGATGATCGTTCGGGTAGAGCTACTGGGGCCGCCGGTGGTTCTGGTAGGCTTCATTCATCAGGACAAGCAGCCTGAACCTGTTCAGCTGCCTGAAATCACCGTCACTCCGTCTTCTCTGGCATTCCCGCTCACCGGCGTGAACCAGGTTTCAGCGCCCCAGGTGCTGACCATGACGAATACGGGTGAAGTCCCGGTATTTCTGCGTGCTATCAACGTCGCTGGAGCCTTCCACCAGAAGAACGGCAGCGAAGAAATTCTCCAGCCAGGTGATTCATATCCCCTGTCGGTGACATTCGCGCCGAAGGCTGCAGGTGATTTTGCTGGTTCGATCTCCATCGATATCAACGACGGCGGCAAGAAGTACGCTACGTTCACCGGCACCGCAGAAATCGGCACACGCATCACTACCAGCGGGAACCAGCTGATTACCGGCGCTGGCGAAAACTTCCGCCTGCGCTCTATCAACTGGTTTGGTGCAGAAACTGATGTTTACGTGCCGCATGGGCTTTGGGCGCGCAGCTATAAGGCCATCATCGACCAGATTAAGGCGATGGGCTTTAACTCCGTCCGCCTGCCTTTCAGTGGCGATCTGCTGACCGCCGGGCGAGGCGTGTCCGCTGGGGTCATCAATTACGACCTGAACCCGGCGTTGGTAGGCAAGACGGCTTTTGAAGTCCTGGCCGCCATCATCGCGTACTGCGAAGAGAAAGAAATTTACGTTATCCTTGACCACCACCGCCGCACAGCCGGGAGTGGCGCTGATGGTTCACCGGTCAGTGACACGTACCCCCTGGCAACGTGGATCGCCAACTGGAAGGCGCTGGCGCAGCAGTTCGGTGAAAACAAATATGTGCTGGGTGCTGACCTTCATAATGAGCCGTATTCTCTGCCCTGGCAGGTATGGGCTGATTATGCCGAGCAATGCGGCAATACCATCCATCAGGTTGCGCCTCACTGGCTAATTTTTGTTGAGGGTGTCGGTTCGTTTAACGGCGAAAGCTACTGGTGGGGCGGGCAGCTCGCTGGCGTGGCGTCTCGACCGGTTAAGCTGAACCAGGCGAACCGCGTCGTCTACTCGCCTCACGAATACGGCCAGTCGGTAGGTCAGCAATCCTGGCTTGCCTACGACGGCGAGGCGCTTCCGGAAAACTGGCCCATGAATCTCTATGAGGTATGGCGCTCACACTGGGGCTTTATCGTTGAGAACGGCATTGCGCCGGTCTGGATTGGCGAGTTCGGCGGTAAGTTCGGCACCAATGGTGATGGAGCGCTGGGGATTGCCCCGCACGCGGAATACGAGTGCCAGTGGCTTTATCACCTTGAGCTGTACATGAACGGCGATTTCGACGGCTACGGCGATATCGATCTTCCCGCTGGCAGCGAAGGTATCAGCTTCTGTTACTGGGCATTCAACCCGAACAGCAGCGACACAGGCGGCATAGTCCAGGACGACTGGACGACCGCACAGACTTTCAAACTCAGACTACTGGATCCTATTATGGCTGGTGTATCCCTCGACTATCTGACTTCGCTCAACCCGATTTCAGCGTCGGAAGTTGCCGATGCTGATCTGCTGCTGGTCAACCATAACGGCACTGACTACAGCCTGCGCGTAAGCGAGCTTATGGCTCTCACACGCAACAAGACCTTTGAGCCTGGTGTGGTTCACTGGTTCGCAACCAACGTTAACCCGAACGCCAAATACAGCGGTCAGACCTGGATCCTGGTTCCTGGACTGGAGAAGACGGTACGACTGGCTAAAGCGGACGGCAGCGACCTGCTATCTACCGGCGGCGCTGACAGCGTAACCATCGCCCGCGCGAATCTCCCGGCAGCACAGGTAGCGATTAGCGGCACCGCGCAGAATAAAGACCTGGGTACGAAAACCACGTCGAACAACGGCCAGCATACCCACACATGGGGTACTGGCGTGCAGAAACAGGGTGGTAGCGATAACCCTGTCGCCGGTTCAGCAGAAGGCGGATTTGGCACAACGTCGGCTGCTGGTGCGCACGATCATACCGTCGCTCTCGGCGCGCACGACCACTCAGTTACTGGTCAAACAGAGAACTTGGGTAGCGGTCAATCACTGGGCGTGAAGAACGCCTACGTTGTTCTGGCCGCCTGGTATCGCCTTTCTTAAAAGGAAATTTGAATCATGACCAACTTATCTGGCGCAACCACTGCCGTCTTTATCATTAGTCTTTCAGCTGCGCTGGAAGTCCCTGTTAATGTCGCATGGGAAACGAAGGATGGCACCGCTAAATCAGGAACAGATTACGAGGCTGCAAGCGGATCTGTGACCTTCGAAGCTGGCGATACGCAGAAGCAAATTCAGGTTACTGTCTATGGGCGTGAGACCGTGGATGCCGCCACTCGCAAATTCAGCATCCTTCTTTATCCGCCGGAAAACGCAATTCTCGACCAGACGCTAACTGAAGTTGAAATTCAGGTTACTGACAGCGAAGGCGTGTCGGTTACATCGCTGGTAGTAGCAACAGGTCCCCGAGGACTGAAAGGCGATCCAGGCCTTAGTGCTTATGAGTTAGCAAAAATTCATGGCTATACTGGTACGCTTCAAGAATGGCTTGAGAACCAGAATCCGGTCGCCGCAATGCTACAAAAGACGATTAGGGTATCTGAATCAAGTATTCCTATGCTTCCAGATGTGGAGGAAAGGAAAAATAAAATATTGGCTTTCGATAACAACGGAAGTCCGATGGTAACATTACCAGAGTCTGGATCTGCTGCTGATGTTCTTATTGAACTTAGATCAAGCTCAGGTGCTACGAAGGTGTACAAAAATAAATCACCGCTGGAAAGAATTATCCGCGCATCAATCTTCGAATACCTGACAGAAGCAGACCAGCAAACGCTAATGACCTCTCCCGGTGCTGATGTAATAGCTGATTATGCATTGAAACAAGCTATTGATGATGGCGTGATGGTGCTGGACATTCCGTGGAACGTCGGTGCGCTCAATTTCGGGCTTGATCCAGCAACACTTCCATTGGGCTTCTCGCTAATAGGATGGGGGTGTCGTCGACCTTACACTATAGCAGGCGATAGTAGCTTTATTAATTGTGGTGTCGTCATCCGCGTAGCAGCTGGTGCAAGCTTTCCATTTTATTCAACAAGCAGGCATGTATTCCGGGATATTGTTTTTGATGGCCGAGATAAAACAACGTACCTTTTTTATTCGCCGAGTACTGCAACCCAGTTCAACGGCACCCGACTTGAGGGGTGCGGATTTTATCGGTTTGCGATCGGGATTGGCTGGGCTTCAGGAGGAACAGCCAGGTACATCGGAACAATGAAAGCATATTTCTGTTCAATATCCGGAAACGGGGATGGAGTCAGGAATTTAATAGACTCCATGATGTTTGGTTGCACAATCAATGCTAATGATCGAGGAGTGGCCCTTACCGGTGGGGCAAACAATAACTTTTTCGGAGGATGCCGGAACGAATGGAACACCGGCGATAACTGGTATGCGTACCAGGCGGGGGAGAACCAGATTTGCGGTGAGCTTTGCGACAGGGCGGGAAGGGGTGGTGTAGTTGCCGCTAAGGGGGCATCATGGATTTTAAACGGCGTTAACGTCCGGCGCAGTGGTGCTAATCAGACTGTGGGGGATGATTATTCTGCAAACTTTATTATTATAGACGACGGTAAAATCATACTTTCAGGGGTCAGAACTGGTGTCGGTGCGAATGACAGCGGTGATGGGGGGACAATCTCGCCATCCTACAACGTATCGGCTCTTGGCTCTGGCGGGGGGACTTTGCTGGTTTCCGGAAGTGATATGACTGGTTTTGTTACTTCGGCAATTAACAAGAAGGCGGCCACGTTAAATAAGTCGATAACCGGCAACCTCGGTATGGACGATGATGTAAATGTTGGCATGACCCAGGTTGTTAAAGGCAGGCGAATTATTGGTTCACAGTCATCAGGTACGT
>ERZ791937.10-NODE-10-length-55180-cov-60.636644_pt1 | contig 55180 bp, 72 predicted proteins | sample MGYA00510124_ERZ791937 | MGnify/ENA primary metagenome ERZ791937 (study PRJEB30046, sample SAMN00993239) | human gut metagenome | study: EMG produced TPA metagenomics assembly of the A metagenome-wide association study of gut microbiota in type 2...
GGTAACAATTTGGCTATCACCTGCGCCAATTTTTTTCCACGTACCGGATTGGCACGGTGATATTGCATTTCGAAGCAAGAATCTCTACCTTCCCCCCTTTTTTGTCTGGAGGGGATATGTTTCAGAAAATCAAAATTCGCAAAATGACAATCAGCCGGGCGCTGGACAAATACCTGAAGACAGTATCCATCCACAAAAAAGGTCATCTACAGGAGTTTTATCGCGTAAATGTGATTAAACGTCACCCTATTGCTGAACGCTATATGGATGACATTACCACTGTTGATATTGCCAATTATCGGGATCAACGGTTGGCGCAAATTAACCCCCGAACGGGGCGTCAAATAACCGGAAACACCGTCCGTCTTGAACTTGCCCTGTTGTCATCATTATTCAATATCGCCCGTGTGGAATGGGGAACATGCCGCATGAATCCTGTCGAACTGGTCAGAAAACCCAAAATCAGTAGCGGGCGCGATCGTCGCCTGACTTCAGGAGAAGAACGCCGACTTTCGCGGTATTTCAAAGAAAAAAACCAGGCTCTTTACGTCATTTTTCATCTGGCGCTGGAAACAGCAATGCGACAAGGTGAAATCTTGTCATTGCGTTGGGAACACGTCGATCTGCAACATGGGGTAGCTCATCTTCCAACAACCAAAAATGGTGCTCCACGCGATGTTCCGCTATCCAGGAAAGCCCGTAGTTACCTGCAAATGCTGCCAATACAGCTTAACGGTAATATTTTTTCTTATACATCTTCGGGATTCAAAAGTGCCTGGCGAACAGCACTTCAGGAACTGAAGATAGAAAACTTGCATTTTCATGACCTCCGTCATGAGGCTATCAGCCGATTTTTCGAACTTGGTACATTGAATGTCATTGAAGTTGCCGCGATTTCAGGCCATCGCTCCCTGAACATGTTGAAACGATACACACACCTTCGGGCTTATCAACTTGTCAGTAAACTCGATGCCCGACGCAAGCAAACCAGCAAAATCGCTCCCTATTTTGTTCCCTACCCGGCAACGGTCGAGAACAGAAACGGGCAAGTCGTTGTGACTCTGAGTGATTTCGACCTGGAAACAAGCGCAGCCACAAAAGAACAGGCCATATTTCATGCCAGCGTGTTGCTGCTACGAACACTGGCACAAGCCGCCCAGCGAGGAGAACGCGTCCCTACTCCTGGCGAACTTCCTACAAACATTGATGAACGGGTAATGATTTGTCCATTAACAAATTAGAGGATTCACTTATGATAGAACAACTACAGAGTGATTTTTTATTCTGGATATTTATTTACTTCCTGATAGTAGGTTTGCTTATCAGAAACATTCATCTTACCAGAAAAATTAAATCCATCGAAAAAAACAAAATGTTCCCAGCGGAGGAATATGCTGTCCTGGACATAGAACAGCATATGTCCAATAAATATATTGGGCGGCTAGTAACCCGTTTTATGAAGAGAACTAATGGTGCACCTTTGTTAATTGTGTTTCCAGAATACGATAAAGGAGACAACAATGAAGACAAAAATTCTCCACCATTCCAACTTGTAAAACTAACATCCAACATCAACAATATTAAAGAAATTTATTCCAATGATGATTCAAACTGTTTTCTGAATAATATTTTGGCACAAAAAAATTTATATACAACGCACTCTGGACCTAGCCAGGCATGGATTGAACATGCATATCCTTTGCAACAAGTAACTATTCTCTTACAAGGCACTCGTCATAGTGAAAGGGAAGATATAATCAGTCAACTTGAGATTATTCTTTCCAGACTAAAAAATGGAGAAAATACAGGTTTTGAGCATGACGATGATTTTGGATATTCATTTCAGTATGATGCCGCAGCAGTAGGAAAATCATCATTTTTCGACGAAGCGGCAGGAAGAAAATAAGAATAACGCTCTATCCATTGCACTGACAAATTAACATTAATCCTTTATGAAAATCTTATTAACAATATTTATTTATCTGCTTACCGCTTTTCAGTCTGCAAATGCAGGTGGAATACCTTATACATTTAACCAGAAAATTCTTCAGGGGAAAGTTATTCGCGTTCTCGATGGCGACACCATAGAAATTAAAACACTACCCGCAAAAATTGTTGTGTATGAAGTTCCGATCCGAGTCCGATTGATAAACATCGATGCCCCTGAAAAGAAACAACCTTTTGGACGCTGGTCAACTAGTCAGCTTAAAACTCTGGTTGCAGGTAAACAGGTGACAGTCTCTTATTCACATAAAGACCGCTACGGACGCATTATCGGTCATGTGTTCACGACGAACGGCACGGATGCCAGCCGCTTTATGGTTCAGTCTGGCGCTGCATGGGTATATGAACGTTATAACGTGGATGAGTCATTACCGGCTCTGCAACGGGAAGCGCAGGAACAAAAACGCGGTTTGTGGGCCGATGCAAATCCGGTTCCACCGTGGGAGTGGCGATACAAACATAACTAACTGATAGAGGTTTTTATGGCTTTATCACCCAAAGAAAAGAAAGAGTTACAACAACGCTTCGAAAAGCAATTACTACCTGACCTTGATATGTCATTTGAACTAAATGGCGAAGTATATAAATTTAATTTTGATAAAAATGAGTCAGGTGACTATATCGATAGTTTTACACAAGCAGTATGGGGAGGTTATCAGGATGCCGAGGAATGGGAAAAATATGGTAAACATCAGGAGACAGAATTACCTGAATGCCCTGAACCAGTCGAGGGTTGGTGCGACTGTGATAAATGTAAGTCGATGATTTTTCATAAAGAGAAAAATATTTATGTTTGCCTCTCCTGCCATAAACAAACAGAGCCATTTCTTCCAATTGACTGGAACTCAAACGATTACGATTGGCTACCTTATGAAGATGAATACTAATGCTGAATACTTCAAAATCATAATGGGGGAAAGAAATGCATTCTTCTTTTGGTTTGCCATATCCTGCTGGTCACTGGATGTATTCGTTATACGATTTACTCGATAATTCAGTGTTCGTGGTTTGTTTCTTTGCCTTCTGGGTGGCAACGGGTCAATTTTTATTAAGAACTGTACACAGAAAATTTAATATACCTGAAATGGTTGAGTTTTTTATCATTTTTTTATTAATGATACTAATGAGTCTGTCTTTTTATTTTTGCGCAATGTTAAAGACTTATCTTTAATACGCAATGGTGAACTTGTTTACCATGAGGTCAACAAATCAGAGCTTCTTTGAGTACGTCAAAGATAAAGGAAATTACTATGTATATACATATTGTTCCTAAACTTTATCATCTCATGGCTGATAAATGTAGCCTTAAATCTATTTCCATACCTGAGCTTGATTTTATAATTGATAGTGAATCATTGTCTGTAGGCAGACCGTGGCCTAATAAATGTTTATGGGTTGGAATGCGAAAAGGAAGGAAGTCAGTTAATGGCCTCGTTTTGCAAACAGATAAAAAATTAAGATGGTTTACTACTATATACACCTGGGATATTGAAGATATGGGGTTAATTTACCATCAAGTCAATACCTATATAGAAGATGATGATTTTGATATGGTTTCACAGGAAATTCTTTTAAATGGTTCTTTTGATAAGTGGAGTAACAGGGTTCATTCAGCTTATGAAAATAAGCCTCCAGCCAGAATCCAGCCCAAAATGGAGTCCTTATTAAATAAGCCTGGTGAAAACAGTCATGATGTGTGGAAAGAGTTCGAATGGGGTGATTTCCTTCTGTCCAGAGAAGAAAGCCTTTTACTTCATACTATTCAGTCTGAACGATTGAATACAGATTGTTCTTTATTCAAAAGACAACCGTCTATTGAAAGCGTATTAGTTATTTAAAGGATAACAAAATGAAACTTTTTATCGCAGAAAAACCCGCAGTAGCAAATGATATTGTTAAGGCGCTTGGTGGCAATTTTACCCGTCATGATGGCTGGTTTGAAAGTGATAATACTATTGTGACTAACTGTTTTGGTCATATTATCGAATCACAGCCCCCCGAAAACTATAATCCTGAATACAAAGAGTGGAAGATTGAAACACTCCCTTTGCGTCTTTATCCCGTAAAATACCAGCCTGTAGAAAGCGCCGAAAAACAGGTTAAAACGATTATTGAGCTTATCAGGCGTGCTGATGTGACCGAAATTATTCATGCTGGCGATCCTGATGACGAAGGACAGCTACTTGTCGATGAGGTCCTGGAATATGCAGGCAACACAAAACCCGTTAAGCGCGTTCTGATCAACGACAACACCCTTCCGGCAGTGAAAAAGGCGCTGGCAAATCCCAAAAATAACCGTGACTTCAGAGGACTCTATCTCAAGGCTCTGGCGCGTTCTGTAGCCGACGCGATATACGGTTTATCCATGACGCGTGCTTACACAATCCCGGCAAAAACTAAAGGCTATAAAGGTGTTTTGTCTGTCGGACGGGTCCAGACACCCGTGCTTGGCCTGATTGTAAATCGCACCCGTGCCAATAAAAATCATAAATCCAGCTTCTACTACACCATGACCGGACATTTTCAACGCGGCGCTGATGTTATCAGGGCGAACTGGAAACCTGGTGAGTTCGCACCGCTGACAGACCGCAAATTGCTTGATAAAACCTGGGCGAATGGAACAGCAACATCACTTGCAGGAAAACCAGCCACAGTTGAAGCGGCAGCAACAGATGATAAAAAAACGGCTGCACCGTTGCCCTTTAACCTGGTACGACTTCAGCAGTACATGAACAAAAAATTCAAAATGACTGCTCAAAAAACGCTGGATATCACACAGCAGCTACGCGAAAAATACAAAGCAATTACTTACAACCGTTCAGATTGTTCATATCTTTCAGACGAACAATTCAGCGAAGCACCACAAATAATCGATGCCCTGAAGTCGGTGTTTGATCAGCCAATGGATATTGATACGACACGTAAAAGCAAGGCATTTAACAGCGCAAAAGTAACAGCGCATACAGCCATCATCCCAACCGTTAGCGTACCGGACGTAAACGCACTGAGCACCGACGAACGCAACGTTTACCTGGCAATTGCACAACACTATCTTGTCCAGTTCATGCCTGAAAAGGCATATCAGGAAGTATCCGTCGCCATTCAGTGTGGTGATGAGTCGTTTTATGCCCGTGCCAGGAAAACTACAGACAGCGGATTTGAAGCGTTTCTTGGTGTGGAAAATGCCGGGGACGATGAAGCAGAAGTCGAAAATGATGATTCCGCTTTTGATCTTCTCTGTAAAATTCGCACAGGAGAAACAGTGACGACAAAAGAAGTGGTTGTGAATGAGAAGAAAACAACGCCACCGCCATTATTCACCGAAGCCACTTTGCTTGCCGCGCTTGTTCGTGTCGCAGATTTTGTCACTGATCCAGTGATTAAAAAGTTACTGAAGGATAAAGATCGGGATAAAAAAGACGAACATGGCGGTATTGGTACGCCAGCTACGCGGGCTTCCATATTGGAAACACTGAAAAAACGGAACTATATCACCCTGGAAAAAGGAAAACTTATTCCGACAGATACCGGGTATGCGCTTATTGATGCTCTGCCGGATATAGCTGTTAATCCAGATATGACGGCATTATGGGCGGAAAAACAGACACTCATTGAAAACGGAGAAATGACCATCGAACAGTTCGTTGACGAACTGTACAATGATCTGATACCGATGATCAGTAATGCGAACAGTGCTGAAATAAAAGTTTCCCCCAGCGCGCCGTCTGGTCAGTCACAACGCTTGTCCTCTCCTTGCCCTTCCTGTGGTAAACAGATTGTTATCAGGCCAAAAAGCTATTCCTGTACAGGATGTGAATTTAAAATCTGGAATGAGTTTTCTGGCAAGAAAATCACCCAGGCACAGGCCGAAAAACTTATTAAATCAGGAAAAACCGATTTGATTAAGGGATTTAAAAAGAAAAGCGGTGGAACGTATGATGCAGTTCTTGTCCTTGAGGATAAGAAAACAGGGAAGCTGGGTTTTCCGGCAAGGGCTAAGAAGTGAAAGCAAAGCAGAAATGGCTTTTCAGGTCAGGAATTGCTTCAGTTAATCGCCAAGTCTGGTCGTGGGCGAGCGCCAAAACCGATTGCTGAAGCACTGGCAGGAGGTCGTTCCCTTGATGAGTTTCTCATCGAGAAATGATTCTACAGCCCTCCTTTTCTCTGGAGGGCGTTATCCTTTGAAATATCCGTTTATTTTGATGATAATTCTCATGATTCGTTTCTCGGCGTGGAGAGTACAGATTTTATGGTGAATGGTTTGTTGCTTTTCTCTGTTAGTGTATTAGTTTTTTTAGTGATAATCCTGATGTTACATTTGAAAACAGCCAGTCTTCTTTCTGAATGCTCTGAATATCGCACGAAATGTGATAATCTCTATCATCTATGCCAGATGCAAGAGAAAGAGTTAGAACATCTACGTGCACTCATTGATGCGCATAACATAGATTATTAGACGTTGCTTTAGGGGGATGGATAAATGAAATTTATTATTTTAAAAAAGGATAAAGATAGCACAATTGCCAGAAACGACTCTGTTTTCCCTGTTAACAATTTCTTTGTCGTTTTAACTCTTGTGTCTTCCCTCGCTAACTCTTTCGGAATATTTTTTCCCACGATATCTCATTCTGGCAATGTTATTGAGATGTGTTTTTTCGTTATGTTTTCAACATTACTGGCTGCTTTCAGTTTTGTAAGTACAATGGGGCTGGCGAACGCAGTCCCCCCCATTAAAAATGTGTTTCCGCTTTTGTTGTTGGTTCTTGTCTTAATTACTAATTATAATATTTACTTCCGATAAGAACGGGGGCGCGGTAGCGGCTTTTCTTCTGCCCGCTCTCCCGTCAATAAATCCAGCAGTAGAAATCAAACATCGTTGTAGCTACTATAGGACAAGGATGTTCTTCAGGAATTGTACAATGAAAACAAAACAAGACTGGCTCTTTCAGTTAAGACGTTGCTCAACACTCGACACACTTGAAAAGATTATTGAAAAAAACCAAAACAGCCTCCCTCCTTCTGAGCTTGAGTCGTTTAATGCCGCCGCCGATCACAGGCTTGCAGAACTCACAATGAATAAACTCTACGATAAAATCCCCCCATCCGTCTGGAAATATGTATATTAGTTCTCATCTATTAATATTAGATTTTTGATCGACACAAACATCAGCAATCCCTATACACCTTTCATAGAATGAATTGAACCCTGTATATAGCCTGTCTGAAATGGATATCTGGCAGGCTATCTTAATAGTGTTATAGGTGGTATGAATGTTTTTCCTCTACGATACCTACAATTTCTTCTACTACCTGATAAAGTTAATTGTCATTCAGCCACAATATATTTGTGTCTATATGATATTCTTTTTTTTCAATGCAGGGATAGCATATAGCATCACCAATGATATCGAGGATCAAGTATGTCGATGGCTTTTATTCGTAAGTATGTTACATGCTCTGATGATTCCCCTCGCAATTATCATGCCACCACAGGAAATACTTCAGGAAACAGAGAAAAGGCAGGAACTACATGAATCAATACCCAAAACATGCAAATTAAAGGCACTGGATGCTCAACAAGGTGGTTTATTCGGCGTTGATAAAGATGAATGGGTATTCCCTGACAATAAATCATTCTATCTGCCTGAAAAGTACCGTCCAGAAAACAGGATTACGGAACTAGCCATGATGAAAGAAGGATAAAGACCTATGAAGATATTCAAATTGTTTGTTCTTTGTATCCCCCTTCTGTTTAGTCTTTTTTTCGCTGGCTACGGCATTTTGTCAAAAAATCCATTTGAAACACTACCGTGTCTGTCCGCCAGTGCTTTTTGCCTTTTTCTGTTTGACATACTGAGGCGATCATTTATGAAGTGAGGTGTCTTGATGTTAACGTTGAGGTTGAGAAAGTTTTGTTGGTTCTTATACTTATAGACCGGATTAAATCATGAAAGAATACGAAAAAACGGCTTTAATATATTCCTTAAAGGAAAGCAATACATTAGTTCTTCGGATTATACTAATCTCTATTTTAGTTGTCGGGGTGATTTCAGGCGCGATATACTTATATAACTTAGCGATCTCGTTGTTTGATTCAAACCAAACGTCTGTGCAATTCACCTTTTGCGGAGTAGGCTGTTTTATTGCTCTATTACTTCAATGGATATCTAATGTTGATGCAAATTACAGAGAAAGAATTGGGGAGCAACCAAGTACAATAAAAAACATTGTACAATATTTATTTGCAGCCATTATTACCATTAGTTTCATTACAATGGCATTAACAGCCATATTAGTCTTAAAAGACTCGTCCAACATATGGCTCAACATTACTTTTATTGCATTATTACTGTCCATTTTTGTAGCTATTATTTCTGTTTGGGGTTGACTTTTTTTCTTAAAAAGCCCGAAAACCGGGCTTTTTTCTTAATTAGTGCATGTCCTGTGAATCGTCACGCTGCTGCTGCGATTCCTGATGATCTTCTCTGGCCTGGACAAATTGTTTTCCAAGAGCATCTTCTGCCATTTCACGAGTGAATCCGTGATTAAGCAAATCGGATTCGGCCTTCTCCCTTTCGAACTTCAGTCCTTCCCCTCTGAACTTGTCCTCAAAGCGATCAATTGCCTCAAGAATCTTGCCGTCTTCCGGCGTGCAATCCCGTCCCTGTGCTTTCTCAATTTCATGACGCTCCACGCGTTCAGCATTTTTCATTACAGCGTCAATCCCCTGAGAAATATGTTCAGACTCGACGCGATAAATGACAGTATCGCGCTTATTGAGATCATGTAGCTCGCATTCAACCCGGCCCCACTCAATAGCATCCTTGAGAGAGCTGAAATCTTTTATTTCAGCATTCAGACCTTCATGTGTTGAGAAATAGACATAATCCTTCTGTTGTTCCAGTTTATTCACATTTTCAATAGCCCTTGTACTGAAATGGATACCTGTAATTACCGGAACACGAGCCGATGTTTTGTCCCCCGTTAAAACTTCAGAAGGTGTTTTTCCAGTGATCGCGGCAAATTGCTGCTCCGTAACATCCACTCTGGCAACTGCATCACCACGCTCTAAGCCATGCTTACCAGCGACCGCAAGGCGATAAAGACCACCTTCCCCCCTGGTAATTTCCGCCTCCACAACGATATCCCCATTGCAGGAACTGAACTGAGAACGGTCTTTAACCAGGAAGTTTTCAAGCCCGGAGATCATATGCTCGTTAGCTGAAATACTGGCGAGTATCTCTTCTGGTGATTCTCTGGACGAATCCCCCGCCTGTTCCATCACTGCCATATTAGCGTCATTAACAGCGTCCTTAATTCCTTTAAAGGCGATTTCTTCTCTTGTTACAGGTGTGATTAAGATATCATCCTGGTTAAGCCCGTGCTCCTGAAGCATCTTATTTTTATATTCAGATGCGTCGTGCAATGACTCAAAAGTCTTAATATCTTCACTAAACTCATCCTTCGAGAAAGAAACCGCATACACTGGAGTACGGTATTCTTCATATGAATTGGCAATTACTTCAAATGGCCTATCAAACGTTACTAATGCCCCCTCTGGATAAGAGGATAATTCATCGGTTGAGACAGTTTTAGACATAAGCACAACAGTATCAAAACCATCACCATTTAAATAATTGCTTTCATATTTTTCTATTGCAGAAGATTTGCTTTCCTCATAACACTGAATAGCCGCATCTTTAGAATGAAAGACGATACCTTCATTCAAATCATGGAAGCGACTAAAGTTTATACAATAAATTTCCTGTTTATTATGCACCTGCGCAGTAGCCTGATCGTGTTGAGTAGTAAGCTGCTCCTGAATCAGAGCCTGTGTTCTGTCAATACCTAACTCATTCACAATTTTGCAAAATTCTTTTGCGTCGTTTTCATTATCAAAACTGGCAACACTAAAGATATCATCGCTGTCTCCAGGTACATGCCCCAGAACTTCCCAAATCTCATTTTCATCGCTATCCAGAGATTTCAAATAGCCAAATTCACCATTTGTGCCTTTACTAAGCATCTGTGAATCCAGGGTGTTTGCCCTGGTAATAACACCAGGATCATATGAAGATGTGGCCTGCTCTGCGACCTGTGCTTGCTCTGTGGTCTGTACCTGCTCTGTGGTCTGTGCCTGCTCTGTGGTCTGTGCCTGCTCTGTAGCCTGCGCCTGTTCGGTGGCCTGTTCCTGTTCGGTGGCCTGTTCCTTCAATGCATCACCTTTCTCTATTCTGGATTCGGACTCCTGGCTATTTTCCTGTGTTTCCACCTGCTCAAACTTATTACCCTGAAGTTCTGCTTTTAATTCCAGCATCATCTGTTGATACTGCTCCGGGCGTAAAATAATCTTCATGTCCTGCTCTGCGGCAACTTCAGCGCACATTTTTTTGAAATCTTCAGAGCCGGTAAGTTTGAGTACACCACCAAACTTTTCCCTGGAATACTCAAGCATTATTCCGATCTCTTCTTTTGAGGGATTTTTACCCGCAACGACAAAGTTCCCTTTGTCGGTAAAGACAGGCTTTTCCGATTCCTGATCGCGATAAACAATCCTGGAATCCTGCTTATCCATCACAAGATCTTTTAGTTTGGTGTTAACCTTTTTCGCCTCTTCTAAGCGGCGCTGGGAATCCACCGCTTTCTGAAGCGAAAGTTCGGGTTCGTCAGCAGAAATGGCGTTGATTTCATCGAAGTTGAGATAGCTTTTGAGACGTTCAAGGGCTTTCATTTCATCTTTATCCTTATGCCAGTCAGCATGATATTGACGAATAATGTGTCGCCCATCTGTGTCGAGTTCAGAAAGACGCTCAAGTGTGGTTAGTTTTTTGTAAACAATCACACCCACGGCAATATCACGCTGTTCACGTGGTATTAACTTCAACTCGCGTCTCATCTCTCGCAGATCATTATACAGCTTGCCACGCTCAAACCTGATAGTATTTCGTAATGTTTTTTCAGATAAATTCAGTGAGTTAAGACGCTCACGAGCTTCATGATGCGTAAGGCGTCTGTAGGTTGGATAGCGCGTATATGGCGTGTTTTCTAACTGCTGTGAATAAACTTCAAGCAGAAAGGATTTCGCATCTTTCCAGGCAAGATTAATATGCTTTGTCAGAAAATCAGATGCGTTCATATTACGATTCCCCACAGAAAACCGGGGGGAACCGTCCTTTGCTGTTCTGATTTTATGCTGCGCTGGAATAATATTAAAACGCTCGGCAGCAGAAGACAGAAACCTGACAGGATCAATATTTCTGCGAATTTCTGCCATCGTTGTAATTTCGTTTTTCTCTGCCGCCTCATTCAAAGTCTGAAACATCGTTTCACACAAAAAAGAAGAGCGTTCAAGACTTTTTATTCCTGACTCTGTGAATTGTCTATCATAATCCCGTCGCACATCCTGACCAGGATGTTCTCTTTGCGGTAATTGCTCTGCCAGATCACGCTGCGAAATATCTGACAATACACTGACAGAGTCGGGTCTTGTGAATCCATTGATTCCGTAAACCATACCGCGTTGGGGCATACGTGACAATCCGACTGTTGCTTCAGATTGACGGATTCTGGCAAACTTTTTAGGACACGACTTGTAACCTCCCTCTCGTCCTGACGTTTGCTGAGAATTTCTTTCGTTAAGTTTTTCTCTTGAGTCATATTCTTTTATCCTCTCTTGCAGGAAATCAATTTGTTGTGAAGGGCTTAATGTCTTGTAAAGTTCCCTTGTTTTCTCCGCCTGGTTAAAAATATGCTTAATCTCTTGGCTTGTTTTATTTAACCAGGTATTAAGTCTCTTTTCTATCTCTTTGTGTGTTGGTTTCTCAAGTGTTAATGTCCTTGTCTCAATGTAATTCTGACGAAAAAGAGGACTTTTTAAGTTTGTGTATTTTTTATCTCCAGGCAATTTTACAGCCAGATACTCATTGGTTTTACCAGCATTTCTTATACGAAGTTCACCATACTCTGTAACAATATCTTTGAATACAGAGTAATTTTCAATTTTCTCGTTCTCTATACGCGAAAGCAACTCACCTTTCAATTCAGAGTGATGCTCTTTGTAAAGATCCCCCTTAACTCTACTTATAATTTTTCCGTAATCCGCATCTTTACGCGGATAGTCTTTAGGGCTATCAAGATTATATTTATTATTAATAAATTCCTGTATAGCATCAAGCTGTTCAATTGTATGCCCTTTGGTAACATCTCCCACTGGATTCAGGAACTTTTCAGTAATCAAATTTACTTTAGGAATTACAATATGAATATGTGGTTTTCTTTCAACAAGTTCACCAGTGCTATTATCCTGGATATGACGAATTTTAGGCAAATGAGCTTCCGCATAAAAAGAGTATTCATCAGGATGATAAGCATTCATCAATAATTTTTTATAATCATCAACAACAGCCTTTAACACTTCATTCGACACATGACTTTCATGAAAAGACAGAGTAATGTGCAAATAACGTTCCTGACTTTTGTTTTCAATAGAATCAATAATCTTATCTGTAGTCTGTAAATCACCATCAAGAACGACACGATGATCAAGTTCATCACGCGTGTACTGGCGTTCTGCTTTGCGACCATTTATCAGATAATCAACGACACCATCATTACCACCACCGTATCTGACAATCATTTAGCTATCTCCTGAAGGCGATCACGAATACCGATTAGTCCATTTAAAACCTTTTTATAAAGCGATTCTGATATAATACCTTTTAAATGATCTGAATTTAATCGGTGCGCTATTTGATTTATGTTGTTTCCTGCCCAACTCAACTGAGAAAGACAACGTTTGTATTCTGGTATGTTACGTTTATCAGATGCATATGTGTTTATTTTACCAATAGTAAGCAGCCTGAAAAATTCAGACTTACTAATATTAAGCTCTTTTATAGCCCTATCGAACGGAGCATATTCTTCTTCGGTAAGTCTGAATGTTACATGAACGTTTTTGTTGGTTTTTTTCTTCATATGTCCTCAAGGTTCGTAGAACCGCATAAGAACGGCTGCATCGTTCGGGGTTTCAAAGGGGCGTCCCCCTTTGGCACACGATTGTAACATGACCGGAACGGTCTTGTGTACAATCGGTATCGTGCCTGTGTTTTAGGAGAACAAGAAAATGCTGTGCATACAGCCCACACAATGACTCACATAATAACCCACAACTCAAAACACACAGCCCACACAATCACCCACACTTTAACCCACAAAAAAGACCGCAACCCCATTGACAACCCACAAAACAACCCACATAATCACCCACACAAACGGCGAGCAAATTGCTTTAAATAAGGTATTATGCCAATGTAGGAGGTAGAGAGAGAGAGGAAATGTAACAAATGAAAAAGATCGAGAGTTTATTATCTCCAATATGCGAGGCTATAAACGAAACAAAATCGAAATCAAAACAGGCTGTCTTCAATATGTATTTGCAAAATATACTTGAAGCAAAGAAATATTATACATGGGAGCAAATAGCTGATTACATAAACAACAACACCAAGACAGAACTAGCCCAAAAGACTTATATAAATATGACAGAGAGGGCTAAAAAAAGACAAAAATGCACTGAACCAAAAGAACAGGCAAAAACCATAGATGTAATTGATCAGAATGAAGCTAAAGACGATGAACCGAGAGGGGGGGTAAAAGGTTTTTTTTCAAACATTAGTGAGAACAAAAAAGAAATAGAGCACGATCCAAGTGCTACGAATGAAAAATTCATAAATAAATATCTTTAAGTAAAGGAGCATTATAAATGAAAAACTCAATCAATTTCATCCTTCAGGGTAAAGGTGGTGTTGGAAAATCATTCGCGACCGCAATACTGGCACAATACTTTATTGATGAAAATCACATGGATAATATCGTAGTCGGTGACACAGACCCGGTTAATACAACTACGGTTAAAGTAAAAAGATTAAATGCAGATTTGATACAAATCACTGAAAACAGCAAAGTAATACAATCCAAATTCGATCCAATGTTCGAATCAATGCTGACTAATAGTCAGAATACTTTTGTTATTGACAATGGCGCATCTACATTTTTACCGTTAATTCAGTATTTCAATGATAACTGTGTTATGGACATGTTTGAAGATGTAGAACAAGACGTTTATATCCATACTGTTATCGTTGGTGGACAAGCTCTTGCGGATACCTTACAGGGATTTGAAGAACTGAAAGAACTGGTTAAAGGAAGTAAGGTAAAACTTATTGTCTGGATAAATGAATTTCAGGGTATTCCAGCACTTGAAAATATCCCATTGATAGAAACTAAATTCATTGAAAAAAACAAGGATGTAATCGCTGGCGTTGTTGTTATTCAGGACAGAAAAAGTGATGCCTTTGCCTCTGATATCAAAGAGCTAACAGAAAAATCACTAACACTGAAAGAAGCTCTTGAGTCTGACCATTTTGGATTAATGGCTAAATCACGATTAAAACGAGTCTTCAATGACATTTACAAACAATTAGATAGCATCTATGACGATGAACACGGTGAATAATATGAGTACAGTTAATCAGCCAGAATTAAAACAGCCTGAAAAGGCTGTTTCCAGTGAAGATATTGATAATTTTATTGTTGATGTATTCAAGGAGACAGGGCATAAAATATCTAAAGATGATCCAGTTATTTCATTGATTTTTCTAAACCAAAAGATACAGAAAAAATTCAGCAATGAGTTACAAGCTAACTTCACAGCTCTGTCTGAAGGCTTCAGACAGGTCGTTTCATCTGTAGAAAATGACTATATTCAAAGATTCAAAAATATCGTTGAGACGTGCGGCGATCTGGATAATGAAATAAAAGAAAAAGTAGAAGAGGGAAAAAACGATCTAAAAGAAACAAGCGTTGAGGTAAAAGAAAAATTAACAGATGATATTATTGAACTCATATCTGGAATTAAACGCAACCAGGAAAAAAACAACAAATTATATGAAGAAAAGTTGAATTCATTATCTAAGGCTGTAAAGCCCTTCAGTACAAGAACAGCCATTGCAATTTGTGCTCTGTGCACATTATGCCTGTCTGCGGCATTTTCTGGCGCAACCTGGTATGTTGCACAACATGAAAAGGAGGCAAGTCTGCGCTTCTATGCAAGAGCATTTCTTGATATGAAAAAAATAACTGAAGAGAGCATGAGAAAATTACCAAAATCAGACCAGCAAAATATAAAACTCAAACTAGAAGAAATTGATTCAAGAAAACCATAAATATGAAAAGGAGTCACTAATGACCACTTTTACCAACGACAACAAGGAACTAATTAAAGAAATCCGAGAGCGAATCGGCAGCCTGGACGTCCGAGACAATATTGAGCGTCGGGCTTATGAAATTGCTCTGGCATCACTGGAAGCAGAAGCGCCAAATTTGCCTGGTGGTTTCACAATTGAAGAAGCAAAAGAATTACACGAAAATCTGGTAAAAAGTCACGTAAGCAAGGCATTAAGTGGCGAAAAAATGAAAAAAGAAAATCGTGATGCCGATTTACGCTGGATTCATGGCGTAATAGTTCAGGCTGCGTGGTTTGTGAAAGCATCACTAGGGCAGAACGCATAGTGCGTACCTGCTTTTCTCCTGGCAACGGTGGATCTTCCGCTTCCTCGTCGCTCGCTCGCTATGCTCGGTCGCTGGACTGCGGCGAGCGGTTAGCTATCAAAAACTATCCCCGCACAACGCGGGGATAGTTTTATTTATATGCAAGTTCATGACGTGCCGCCTGAGCCAGAAAATGGCTACGATCTTTGTATACGCCACCACTTTCTCTCACATATCCATCAATACGACGAATCAATACATCAGGCAATGAAATATTAATACGTTGTTGTTTGCCCTCAATTTCTGACAAATCAACATCAATTACAAACCAGCTATCACAGTGGTTATAATTTGGGTTGGCGGAATAAGTCAAACACCCTTCATCATGAATATCATCAACAGAATGAGCACCGCTTATTACCATCTCTTCCACGATTGCCAATATCGCTTCACGCGCCATTGCGGGTATTTCTGCCTGAGAATCAGCAGCAGAAACACATCCAAAATCAAAGCAATCAAAAACCGGAACGGTGATACCGTATGCTGTATGATCATCTTTCGGTGTTTCGACACCAACAGAAAAGAACATGGCTACCTCCAAAGTCGGCGGGGATTAAATCCCCGCCATTTTTTTGATCGATCTGACAGTACCTAGCGGCAAGTCCTTTTTAGGATGAGGAACAGGAAAAGTTTTTCCTGTTATTGGCGACCACCATATCTGGTGACTGCTTGCCTTATGCCGTTTCAACTCGCAACCAGCAGCTATCAGTTCTTTCAACAGGTCAGCAGATTTCATATGTCCTCCCTAACCTGAGGATAATTATACACACGCATACACACAAAGGCAAATTATTTCATTCGTATGACTTATGAACCACACTGTAAAGACAACTCAATCTTTACAGTGTAAGTCATTTATCCAGTTTTATCGCTGTGTATGTGATACATAGAAAATAATATAGTATTTTACTATATGATATCTGATTGACACTTTTAACTGCACATCTCATCATTTACATCGTAAAGACAAACATAGATTTACAATGTAAAGCTATGTAATTAAACACTCCGTGTCCCAAATAAGGAAAGAAAATGACTCAACTAATCCCAGAAAAGATACTGGAAATCATAGATGATCATGATCGTGCAGAAAAAAAGCAACGCAACAAAATCGGTTTCATTTATTTATGTCTCTGTTTAGCAATAATTGGTGTGGCCGCGTATACCTTTATATCAACGTTTAGCATTAATGTGGTAACAATCATCATAATGCTTTTCGGTGTGTTTATGATTGTGATTTTTAAGAGCTATTTAGACTCATGGAGTGGGATAATTCTTAGCAGTGACCACATATTGTCCATACTCGATAAAACCAAAGATTACCCAGAAATTAAACGTATAGTTATTAATCGTCTGCTCTCCGGCTCAATACTCACGGGTAAAGATGAAGAGTACATATACAGCCAACTGGAAAAGGCCCAACAAAGCAACGAACGTGAAAAGAGATTGCAAGCAATTAAAGAGTATACATCGTAATACAACGCATTACGTCGAAATACCCTGGATCATCGAAGCCACATACCCCTAAGCGCAGCGCAACCGCCGGAAAACGCACCACACTGTAAAGACAATAAAATCTTTACAACGTAAAGCTAACTATGTAATACAACGCGCTACACAATAAGAAAGGGAGAGCATGACACTCTCCCCATATATGACTCAAACTAAAGCATTATCCCGGTTATTTAAAACATTTCATACCCTTGCAGGTAGTTTAACCACCACCGGAATTGATCCCACTCCGTGCACGTCATTGCCGGAATTCTGGTTTCCCAGCCTTTGACAAGGGAGTCAGCAAGCTGTACGATCTGCCGCGTTGACATTTAAAAACCTCATTCAGTTTTGATTGTCGATAACGTGATCAGGTTGTTCCAGCAACCTGATCACTTTCACTTTTTCAGTTTTCAATCCTCCTTAGCATATTTTTCATTAAAATCTTGTTAGCTGAATCAAGATCAATATCGTACTTAAAAGCAATCAATTTTATTGCTTTCTTTTTTAGAAGTTTTTTTAATTCAGGTGTTGAGCATAGTTCTTTGTAAACCTGATGAAGATATACCCCATGTTCATCTTCAAACTTCTTGTCAATAACTGATGTATACATTATAGCGTCGAAACAATAATCATCATCTACAGGACAAGCAGGCCAGAATATCATCTCTACTGCCATTTTTTTAGCTTCAGTAAGCATATCCGATTCCGTGATCATTTTTTGTTTATATCTCCGCTGACAGTGGTTACGTCACCAAAAACATCGCCACAAGTAACATCACCACTTACAGTGGTTATATCGCCATTAACCTGACGACAATCAACATCACCACTCACGGTTTCAACATCCCCAGCATTCCCATGAATACTGACATCAGCATTTTCGGTTACTATTTTATTTACATTTCCATGTATTTCTATCTTAATACTCCTGCCTTTAAAAACCACTGTTTTATTACCAATTTTAATACAATCATCAGTGATAACAATGTTTTCACTATTTTCTACCGAGACATGCTCTTTTCCATCGATTGTAATTTTATTACCGGCAACGATTAAACCTTTGCCAACAACATAAACACTTTTCATAAAATCAACTCCTTTCAGGAAAATGCAGGGATGCCCCTGCATTCATAATGCTTAACAAAGACACTCAATAAAATCTTTAAAACTCAAGCATTCATCGCCATCTTTTAATGAATCAAAATATTTTTCATATTCGTCCCTGTAGAAAAGGACTAAATCAATATCACTCTGCTTAAGTTTGCCAAACTGAGGAACAATTCCGGTTTTATAGTCACGAATGTTATTGTTATCCGTAAATATGACAACATACTGTTGTCCCGTATCCTTATGAATAAGAACAATCGTGCAAAGCGTTACTCGTTCGAATGTGAAAACATGATTCGTGGTTGAAGTGAATTTCATTTTAAATCTCCTGTCCGTTTGGACTTAAGAAGGAAAGGAGCCAATCCCCTTTCGATGAAACAATAATACATCTATTTAGATGTATTATCAAGATTTATTGCCTGAAAACAGCAAGTTATTTGATGGTTTGCTCATTTTTTAATCCGCGCCAGCGGATAGAAGGGGCGAAAGAAAATACCAGGGAGCAGCGGGGCCACATCGCCCCGAAGCGCGGCGCTGTACTGCGTGTGTGAGCGTCAGCGAGCTACGGGCGCAACATTACATTGCTGCATTAGCCCGGCATTCTCCACGCCCTGAAGGACGGAGTTTTACCCCATCATTCATACTAAACCCCCCTGGGTAAATACTACTACTATTAACATTTTTAACATGGTTGCAGGGGATACCCCCTGCAACTATTTTCTTAGTAGTATGATGTGAACTCGTGTTTTTCTTCCGGTGATCCTTTATATGCTGTTTCGAATTCCTCAATTTCAATTGCTGGCGTACTGTAATAATCACGCACTCGCCGTTTTAATGGCTCACCACAGAAATCATTAAGTAATGGAGTCTTATATCCGCTCATTGAATGAGTCCGATGAACTGAAGCGCGAATCTCCTGAACAGTTACTGTTTTTTTGCCATGAACAGAAATAACCTGGTAGAAATTAACGTTCGTTTGCTCATATCCCCAGGAAGATACAAACACATCGCCAACAGAAACAGTGCCGTTATTAAAAGTCAATGTTTTCATTTTAAATCTCCTGTCCGTTTGGACTTAAGAAGGAAAGGAACCAATCCCCTTTCGATGAAATAATAATACATCTATTTAGATGTATTATCAAGATTTATTGCCTGAAAACAGCAATTTACTTGATGATTTGCTCATTTCTTAATCCGCGTCAGCGGATAGAAGGGGCGAAAGGAAATACCAGGGAGCAGCGGGGCCACATCGCCCCGAAGCGCGGCGCAGCCGCTGACGAACATACCAGGATGCACAGGGCCATCCCTTCGCCCTGCAAAGCCAGAACAGACCAACAGGCTATGATCATGCTGATTTGCGCCGCAGAATGCCGCAGTTAGCGCGAGCGCCAGCGAGTTCACGCCGTCCTGGTGCATTGCAGCAGGGCGGGGCGCTGTACTGCGCGTGTGAGCGTCAGCGAGCTACGGGCGCAACAACACACCAGGCAAAATCGCATCCTGAAAAGTTACCCTGTAACATACACACAATGTAAAGCACAAAAAATTACATTGTAAAGACACAAATATCTTTACAGCGTAACTATAATGAATACAATGTAAAGACAAATAAACCTTTACACTGTATATCCGAGGTTTCTATGGGGAGAGCATTACTTGTCGCATCAGATAAAGGCGGTGTAGGAAAAAGCACCACAGCAACAAACCTGGCTTCTTATCTGGTAAATAATTCACGAACGGTCATCATTCTGAAGACCGATAAAAACAATGATATTCTTAGCTGGAACGAAAAAAGAAAGCAGAATGGCTTATTACCGGTTCCTGTTTATGAAGAGTATGGCGATGTATCAGAAGTCATTAAGCGCCTGAAAAAAATATGTGAAGTGCTGATCATTGACTGTCCAGGGCATGACAGCAAGGAATTTCGCAGCGCCTTAACTGTAGCTGACACTCTGCTTACTCTCGTTAAGCCGTCTTCAGATTTCGAAGCAGAAACGCTGACTTATGTAACAGAAAAAGTTCGCACAGCTCAACAGATCAATCCAGACCTGCAACCCTGGGTACTTTTCACGAGAATTAACACGACAAAACCACGCCACAGAAAAGCAGCGATTGATCTCGACAAGTTACTCCGGGAGAACCCGGTGTGGATACAGCCACTTCGTACACGTATTTCAGATTTAGATATTTTTGAAGCGGCCTGTAATGAAGGCGCTGGCGTTCATGATGTACGTCGCGCATCCAGCCTTTCTACAGCTAAAGCACAAATAGAGCTTTTGGCGCAAGAATTAGGCATCAATCCCTAATGGATGTAATACGACAGCTTTACATCATTAGCTTTACACGGTAAAGCTAATGTAACACAAGAAAGGTGATATAATGGCTCTTGACTTGAAAACTCCGGTAATACCAGGACAAAAAACAGAACAAACCAATGCAGACACAGCCCGATTCATCAATGAAGCTACCCGCAAAAAATCGGGAGCAACTAAAGTGACCAATGTCCGGCTTGGGGACGTTTACGAAGATATTCTGGAACGGGAAGCACTGCGAACAGGCCAGACAAAAACAGCAATAATGAAAGCGGCTCTTGCAGCTTACGAACACGGCCTGGACGAAAACGGAAAAAATCACTGGATTCTACAGTCAGCCAGGCTGAAATGATAAAGCCCTTCGGGGCTTTATCCCTTACGTTTTAATTGTTTCTTCTCGCTGGCTTTCTTACGGGCATCGAGAACCAGTTGCGCATAAGTTGCGTGTGCTTTTTTTACTGTACCAGCAGGTTTCCCGTAAAGGTCGTAACGTGTTGCGCCTGGTACAGTACAATTCTGAAGATATTGCCACCGGAACGTCATCACCTGAACCGCACAATTCCACTCTTCAATCGTCAGATCCACATCCGGGTTATCCGCCAGGTATTTCTCAACATCCTGGAGAATCCCGCTTTTCAGGGGCAAGTTCTTTTTTTCGTCTGTCCATAGTTCAGGAAAAACAGCACGAACTTTATTGAAACACTTTTCAAAATATTCTTTCGGATATTTTGGGGGAAAAGTGATTTGTTTTTTCAAATACCAGGGCTGAGGCTGCTTTTTACGTGTTTTCTCTGCTACAGCATCTTTCTTCTGTACTTTCTTGTTTTCATTAACTGCTGATTTTTGTACTTCCTGCGGCTTTTCATTCACCACAGGATTTTCTGGCATGACCAGAACGCGGCGTTTTTTGACCACAATCACGGGTGTTTTTTTTGGCTGCATACTCGCCTCAATAATTGCTGTCATATTGACTAATTATACCATATTCACCAGTTAATATCCTGAAAATACATGGAAAAAGGGGTATCCGTACAGAATACCCCCTTTGTAAAGGCGCTTAATGCCAGAACCACATCATCCCCAAAAAGGCGGGCTTTCGCCCGCCTCCGGGTTGCTACTTACCGTTGGATTCGTAAGCCAGACTTGCCGTAACCTCCCTGTTTCCATCTTTCAGCCGGACCTCGCACAAACGATTCCGGGTCAGATACGTGAATATTAACAATGTGCAGCACACGATTAATAAACACCAGGTCAGGGCGTTTTTCGGCTGTTTCATGGCCTTCTTCTCCTTGCGTAACGCGCGGTAAGAGGCTATCCTGATGTTGTTGAAGCATTGGGATCGCCTCGTGGGTTAATGAAAAATTAACTACGGGGCTTTCTTCTTTCTGCCGCACAACAAGATACAAACCACCTTTTAGCCATGAGGCAGAAAGCCTCAAGCGCCAACAGCATTATATATTGACCAGGAATTAAATTCCCAGCTTTCGGCGTGGACTATACAGTGTGTGATTCACCACGATGAATCCTTTGTTGATCCACTGTGTGACCTGCGCAGGTTGAACTCCGGTCAGCCTGGCGAACGATGCCTGATTCCCCCGATAGAACTTGTTGATGTATTCAATCAAAGGCATTTTTTAATTCTCCGAAACAACGCAAAATCATATAGTAATTTACTATATGATTTTTATTTCGCAAGTGATTAACTCATCGGATTTCTTTGTGGTTAACGAAACGTTAAATTTAGTTTGTGCCTGAAATGGCACGCAAGAAGCACACTAGCATTATCATTTTGATCAAAACGCTATTTCCCCCCGTTATTGGGGGGCTTTCTTTTTGATGCCGCGCCAGCGGCATGTAAGGCGGCACTCTGTTGTTTTATATGGCACAGAGCTAAACCGCCGAAGCCCGGCGTAAGCCGGTACTGATTGATAGGTTCCACCTTACCCATCCCCATCCTGCTAAGCCATACCCGCTTTCAGCCATGAAATAGCTTTTGTGCGCGGTCGGAGTGGTCCCGACAAGGGTTTACCCGCAGTCGGGGCGTATCTCCGCGTTAGCGGACCGTCAGGGCCGCTTACGAGCGTGTATTTGGTACTTCCAGCCAGAAGGCTGACAGCGATGAGATTTCTTAGTTACAACATCCATTATTGAAAGCGATGTTGTTCCCGCCCTTTGGGCGGGGGCGGCGGCGCTTTGCAGTGATGGGTTGGGCGCTGTTGCTGAGTATTTGCAGTGTTTTTTGGAGGGTTGGAGGGGCTTTGTTTTTCATTGGGCAGAAGTCCATATGCCCGCCGCGAAGCGGTGGGAGGTACTTTTATATTCTGAGCGGCGCGGCGGTAGCCGCTGCAAGCGAAGGCATTTTTGTGATTATCCACAGTTGTTTCAAAGATAAATATTTTCCCTGCTGCGAAGCAACGCAGGGGATTAAAGAACAGGGGTTAAGAATATATTGCGGGTTTGATCTTCTATGTTTGCTGCTTTCTGAAGTTATTCGTTTGCGGGTTTTTGTTAATAACCGAAGGCGGTTTAGCTCCGATACCCGATTGTGGCCATCAAAAAACTGTCAGAGCGGGACAAAATGAAAAACGGTCGTCAAAAATGAGGAATTTCATGAAATGCAGGCAACACGAAAAGCCCCGAAGGGGCTGAAGAGAGTGCCGATTGTATCAGGCAGCTAAACTAGTGGGGTGGCGAAGCTGTCAGGGCCAGTTCAAGCTGACGTAGATCCCTGGCTACCAGTTGCTCTAATCTTTCTTTAGTGCACCAGTACGCTTCGTCCGGCGGCATACGTTTCAGAATAAACCGTGCAATTTCGTTTCGCTGTTCATCATACGGCAGTTTTGCAAGGCGATTGGCACGTTTGCGCTTTGCTGCTTTCTCTCGTCGGAACTTGATGGCATCGAGAGAACGCTGCGCATACCAGCGTTTACGAGCCGAGTGAACAGAGATTTCCTCGCCCTCGCGGATAACGCCTTCTTTAATCAGTTGCAGACGGATTTCACTTTCTGCAAGGCGTTTACGTTGCTGTTCCTGAAGTTTCACCAGATCAACTCCCAGCATTTTCCAGCCAGTTTCGGTGATCCAGACGTATTTCGGCAGTCGCTGGCGGGATTCACGATCCCATATCGTCTTTTCTGACGTTCCCAACGTGCCAAAGCAAACCTGCTCTGCCAGCAGACGGGAAAGGCGCGATACTGTGACTGCGGTTTCAGGAATAACGTTTCCCTTACTGTCTTTTGGACTTATTTCTTCTGCCAGGCGGGAGACAGACATGCCGACAGTGTGCAATCCACGATCACAAAAACTCACAAGTACAACCCATATTGCGTCAAGCAGCCGCTGTTTCTCCGGTCGGAATTTATATTTGCGACCGACACTCTGACGTTTCAGTACATAAAATGGATGCAACGACATGTGCATTCTGAGTGTGTACTGACCAGTTACCGGGTCTTTTTTAACGAGACGATTGTAAGCGTGGCCCAACTGTCCGCCCAGCGCCTTATAGCTGTCGGGACGGAACCAGGCTGGATTCTCACACTTTGGCTTAGTGGAATGTTCACCCCGGCGACGTTTTGTTGTTCCGCCTTTGTTTTCCTGGGGGACCAGGAATGAGCTTTCAATGCCCGCTTCGTAGTCCTGCCAGAAACGGATCTGCTCTTCCGGTGATAGTTCAGACCAGTGACGTTTGCTAATCACAGCAAGCTGCACTTAGCTTGCACTGTAAGAGTTGATATTTCCTTCTCATGGAATTAAACTCCACTTCAGGTAGTAAGCGATTACCTGAAATAAAATGTTATCAGCTCAAGGCTCTGCCTTGAGGTCAACCCCCGCTAATCTGCGCTCCCTGGAAAAGACGAGATTACGGGGGTTTTCTTTATCTGAAATTTACGTTCTCGAACAAAATTTCAGCACCTCGTTTTCTGCATTTACAAATCGCGGAAAACTTGCCTGCAAATTTAGCAGCATGGGCGCAATCGATCAACGATGTTCAAGCCTGGCTCGTTTCCTTTTTGATTCAGCACACATCTCTGACAGCTTCAAAATCGTTTTCAGAACAGCTAGTGAAGCCCATTCTTTACTGACATTTCCCATACAAAACCTTACAAAATCAGAAATTCAGAATTTTATATATTCAAAAAAGTTTTTTTGACTGCATACCCCCATTCACACGATCGAATAAACCACACAAACAGTATTATCTAGATTTTTAGATCGTACATCATTTAACAAACAGAATATTATTCTGTTTTTTAGATGTTATCTAGATCATTAGATCGCTCACGCAGCATTGACAGGTTTTAAATGTCGCACACACAATACTATCCAGATGATTGTAAAAAGCTCGTTCATCGCGTTTTTTGTGCTCATTGCCTGGAAAATGAGCACTCTTTGACGCCCGTTAGGACGCTTGTCATCTCATGCTCTTTAACAACCCCGGACAGCGGTCATTGCCTAAAGCCCTGGCATAAGGAGGTTATTATTCGTGCATTTCAAGCACCGCTGGCATCTGTCAGCAACGGGCTACGTAACAGAGTGACGTGCCGCGCCATCTACACAGGTAACGACTCTTTATCCGCAAATATCATTCTGCATACTTAAACCCCCTTATTTGGTGAACTCGCGTTGAGTTAATCTCACTCACTCTCTCCCTGAGCAAGTCGTACAGGCTGCAACGCAGAAGTACACCAGATTTGCCAGTCTCCACTCCAGGTAAGGGGGTTTAGCTATGCATGATGATGAACAATCAGATAAAGAGCCTGTAGTGAGTGGCTGCAACTTTTCATAATTAGCTTATGACGCTGTATTCCGGGGATGTTTCTATTTCAGACAAACAACCGGGAGAAAATATGGCGCGTAAGTTAAAAATTAATCCTGTCATTCCTGAATGTGTGGCAGATTTGAAAGGATATCCACTCTATATCATCGTTGCTTATTGGGGATTAAGAAATAATAAAACGCTCACAACAACGGATGTTAGCCGTAATTTCCTTATTACACAGCAACAATCTTATGATGTGCTTACCTACATTTACCAGGAAGCACAGAAGCAGATAACAGCAACTAAACGAACACTATTTAACGAGCACAAAAGAAGAATTAGTGCGTTCAGGATTCTTGATATTGACAAAGGCATATTGCGCACCCCAAAAAAAGAGATTGCATATGCCAGCTACGACAATATACCAACTGTAACAATGAAAAGTACCCGTTGTGAGATCCAGGATAGTTTTACAGAACTGCGCCGCTGGATGTGTTCAAGAAAGACAGGTGATCGAGTGGAGGTATTTTTGAATGTCTAAGTACCAAATAAACGCAACCATCAAAAAACCAGGTGGTGGCCCCGTGAAATGGACTCATTACAGCGACTTCCCTATGACCGCTGAAGAATGCAGAAAAAACTTCTCAAAAGAAAAAGAAGCAGGAAAGTGTTTTTCTGTTGATGTTCATATTTCAGATTTCATTTGCAAAGAAATACATCCACAGTGATGAATGGGGAGAGGATTAATCATGATTGACGCTATAATTACGCCAATAGTTACATCTATTCCGTTACTCTTATTAATTTTAGTTGCGCTGATATTCGTTAAATCTGCCGTCAAAATCGTGCCACAAGGTAATGCCTGGACAGTGGAACGCTTTGGTAAATATACCCATACGCTTTCCCCCGGTCTTCACTTCCTGATCCCGGTTATGGACCGCATAGGTCAACGGATCAACATGATGGAAACCGTCCTGGATATTCCTAAACAGGAAGTTATTTCGAAAGACAATGCAAACGTAACTATCGATGCTGTTTGTTTTGTCCAGGTCATTGATGCAGCGAAGGCAGCTTATGAAGTCGATAATCTTGCATCAGCTATTTCAAATCTTGTTATGACCAATATCCGAACTGTCGTTGGTGGAATGAATCTCGACGATATGCTTTCTCAACGTGACAGCATCAATTCTAAACTGTTAACGGTTGTCGATTATGCGACTGACCCGTGGGGAATTAAGGTCACACGTATTGAAATTCGGGATGTTAAACCACCAAAAGAACTGACTGAAGCGATGAACGCGCAAATGAAAGCGGAACGAACTAAGCGTGCCCGGATTCTTGAAGCGGAAGGTATCCGCCAGTCAGAAATTCTGAAGGCAGAAGGGGAAAAACAGTCTCAAATACTGAAAGCGGAAGGGGAACGGCAATCAGCATTTCTTCAGTCCGAAGCACGCGAACGTCAGGCAGAAGCGGAAGCCCGCGCAACAAAACTGGTGTCGGATGCAATCGCTGAAGGTGATGTTCAGTCTGTTAATTACTTTATTGCGCAGAAATACACTGAAGCACTCCAGGCAATTGGCACAGCATCAAACAGTAAACTGGTGATGATGCCGCTTGATTCAAGTAGCCTGGTGAGTTCGGTTGCAGGTATCAGTGAACTGCTAAAAAACGTATCACAGGATACTCCCAAAGTTGATATGAAACAGGCTCAACAATATTTGTCTTAAAACAGATAGCGGACGGTGACAATATTGTTTTAATCACCGTCCTTATTCTCCCTTTTATCATGGAGATTAGCCATGTTATGGTATACACTATTTCTTCTGTGTATTGCACTTGAACTTATAACCGGAACAGGATGGTTACTCTTAATCAGTCTTGGTGCATTATCAAGCGCCATTGTGGGCTTTTTTCTTCCGATATCACAAGAAGCCAATATATGCTTCTTTGCGTCAATCAGCATACTGGCGTCGATAATTAAGTTCTTCTATGACAAAAAACATAAGAAATTAGACACTCTCCTGGTGAACCCAGGGCATTCACGTTTTAAAGGAAAAGAATTTACGCTCAGTGACGATATTGTTAACGGCAAGGGGCAATTACTCATTGGTGATACATTCTGGCCTGTTGAGACGTTACACAATGAAAACTACCTTGCGGGAACAAGAGTTATTGTTACAGACATGCAAGGAATAACTCTTAAAGTAATGACCATCGAAGACAAGAGTGAAAACAAGGAATAAATCATGCATCTTTCGTTGTTAATTCCGCTTACAGGAGCAGCGATGAATGCACTATGTATTTTTATTATCAGACTTCTGGATAAGGATTTTATTGAAGTCTACAAAAAAACGCTAAAAAAAATTACTGCATTACATATTTTATTGATGGTGTTAAGTGTCACAGGAATAGTATGAGGACAATTCTATGCGAAACGCAAATGAAGGAATTTCTCTTGCAGCTATTGTAGCTAAAGAAACAACAACAGGTAAATGGAATGGTACTGGTGGGGGTATTGGTTTAGGTACTGGTGGTATTGGCTTATTCATCGGAGGTGTTTCTGGTTCTAAACAAGAGCAGACACAAAGGGCAAAAAACTTTGAATCGCCTAAAGAGGAAGAATACTGTCTATTAAATGTATACGGTTCGATAATAAAAGTTCTCGTTTTTGGCGTGCTATTTGGTTTATCTGCCCGTTTATTTACATCTTTATCAAACACTGGTTCTGATTTTGCTGAACCAGTAACAACCACCACAGCCACAGGAAAGATTCAATCTATTATGGGTGGCATGGCAGAAATGGTAAGCATTTTAGGCACCGTTGTCCCTTTTTTAGTAATTATCACAGCAATGATCTGGTTTCTGTTTTTCAGCAGCAAACGAGAAAAAGAAGAGTTAACTCGAGTTGAACGTGAAGCTGCTAAAACAAAACTCCGTATAGATGTCTATCGCCGTTTACGTTACGTTGAAAGCGATCATGTCGTTTTTGACCCGATTACAGGCCGGGAGGTTCCGGCAGAACGGACGTGTATTAATAAACTGATTGAGGCACTTGTTGATGAAAGCAACGACATCTCAAAAAGAAATTGACGAACTTCTGAATGCAATAAAAACAGGACATTCAAAATTCATTCTATCAATACCCGTACATACTACCCATCCAATGGCCCATAAAATAATGAAGCCTTACTTCAGGAGAACAGGACCGCTTCTGTATTCAGATAGTATATTCAGGATTTGAAGAAAGCATTTATTTATATAGGGCATACAAAAATGAGTGCTTTTATTAAGCTGGCATCTGTTCTGGCGTTATTTATTAGCCCGGTTGTGGTTGCAATAGCAGGAGAACAATCTCACTGTACAAAAATCAACGAATACCCATTCATCGTCACTCAATGCGACGACGGAACTGTGACAGTGGTGAATGTGATAAATAACCGTGTAGCTGTGTGCCGTAAAGGGGAATCATGCAAAGAAATAAAATTATAACTCTGGACACATTACATGACTCAAGCAAAAGCTAATCTGAGAAAACTTCGCCGTGCACGTTATGTCCCCCCTCGAACAGTAAAGAAAAGCATAGCGAATACAGAACGTGTCGTTTCAAAAGCAATTACCGGCTGTGGTGTCTTCCGTGATATACCACAAGTAAAAATCAATCTCATTGAAACAAGGAAAATTTTACAAATCGAACTGGCTTTATCCATTGCTAACTTATCTGAGGCGAATCCAATTGAGATACGAAAAAAAATCAAAAGCATTGACCGACAATTATCTTCAACCTCAAAAATCAGAACTACATTATGAAAAAAAACGACGATTTAATCACTTTACCATCTCATAACAGCCACGCTCTCGATTACATCATTAAAAAAGCGTTTACACCACGTAAAACCAAAACATCGACAGCGACCCACAACGTTTATAGTTACAATAAAGAAGAATCCACATTAAATTTCCAAAAAATTGGAGAAGCAATTTTTTTCGGCACAGACCTGGTAATTAAGCTGAAGCCAAATATTAGTGCCTCTGGTGAACTCTTCATCTGCCAGAAGGACTAAGCCATGAACATTGTTTCTGAAACTCTTGAGCTAGTAACAACCATTGTTGAATCCACAGCGGCGACGAACGCCGCTAAAGTCGCACAAGCAATATCTCCTACATTCTTTGCTGCCATAGCCTTATACGTTATTTACCTAATATTTGAAATCACGTATGCCCAACGTGACGTCCTGATGAGCGAGGTAACTAAAAATATCGGTGCATTCGCCCTGGTTGGTGCATTCACTTATTCAGCGCCTTATTACAGCCAGTTTGTCATTCCTTTTGTCATGCACGCTGGCGCTGATCTTTCTGCTGCTATAACTGGTGATGCAGGAACGGCAACCAGTGTTGATAATTTATGGGATTCACTAAGCAAATCACTGGATGGTTTTCTGTTACAAAGAATGTCCCAACTGTCTATGACAGATGTAAGCGGCTATTTGCTTTCATTCACCATATATATAATAGGCTATCTCGGTGGGATGATATTAATCTATTACACTGCTATTTTTTTATGTCTATCAACTTTTATGGTCGGAATCTTACTATCTGCGGGAATATTATTTATCTGTTTTTCCCTATTCGCATCAACAAGAAATATGTTTGCTGCATGGGTTGGCAGTTGTTTAAACTACATTTTATTAAACCTTTTCTACACTATATCGTTTAGTTTTTTATTGTCATTTATCACTAAAAATATAAATATCAGCCAAACACCAAGTTTATTTGATGCTGTAACAATTCTACTTGTTATTGCTATTTCGGTATTTCTTATTGAACAAGTCGGCACTCTTTGCTCAACGCTTACAGGCGGAGTCGGCATCAATGGCTTGACCTCGGCAGCAAATGGATTTGCTGGGAAACTGGCTGCTGTTACCGGAGTTAGGGCACTAAGTAACGCTGGCGGTAATCTCGCCAAAACAACAGCGATAAATTTAACACGAGCAGCCGGAAGCAAAGCAACCGACATGCTATTTCATCGCAATGGAAAACTTAAAGCTGGGTGATTAACATGAAAGATAAAGTATTATCATTTCTCCTTGCTGGAATAATTACCATAACATCACCATCAATCTTTGCATCTGGTATTCCAGTAGTAGACGTTACAGCGATAGCTAAAACAGTTGAAGAGGGGTTAAATCGTGCTGCCGAAGCAGCAAGACAGCTTGAGCAACTTAAGCAACAATATGAACAAACGATAAAATACGCAGAAGAACAGAAGAAAAGGCTGGAAGGTTTCACTGATTTCAGTAATGGGTTTAATGACGCCTCAAATTATATGAAGGATTCATTATCCACAATCACTGATAGTGCTAAATCAGATCTAAATTCGCTACGCTCTCAATATAACCTCTCTAGCGATGTCGTAGAGACACAGCAAAGATATGATGCAATCCTGGCTAAGATCAAATTTTATGAAAATTTCAATACTCAAATGCAGGAAAGGGCGAAGAGACTCACAAATTTACAAAAAGAATTTTCTAATGCCGACACTCCACAGAAAAAAGCAGATTTATCCAACCAACTGAACACAGAAAAATTGACAATGGAGTTGCAATTGAAGCAATATGATATTGCTGAGAGACAAATGAAGTTTGAACAGGAAGCTGCATATGAATCTCGACGCATTAATATCGTTAATGAAATGTTAAGGCATTAAAAAATGAAGAAAACAATTATCATTTCTCTTGCTGTATTCTGCGGTTTGCTCGCCGGATGTGACGACAAAATCCATGATGTATCTTACTATAAGGAACATCACGAAGAAGCTCAAAAAGTATCCGACAAATGCAAGGCTGGCGAAATCACAAATGATAATTGTAAAAATGCCAACGAAGCACTCTATGATCTAAAACGAAAAGAAATCATGAGTCAAATGCTTGGGCGCTCCAATAAATAAACTTATGCCATGATAAAAAACCCGCCTCGTGCGGGTTTTATCTTGCTTAAAGATCTATGAAACCTCCGGCTTCGGGTATTAAACTATAACTTGCTTTGGCAAATATTGTTTCATTGACTTCATGGAATCTTATTTTCTCCGCCTGTTCATATGTTACAGGGAAGAACACACCCCCTGGCTCATTAAACATCATAAAATCACCTTGCATTGCGTTACAATGACAACAATGATTCGCGTAATAGTTCATTTTTGCTGTTTTGCTATGAGATGGATAATATAATTTTGAATACTCATTAATCCTTGAGAGAGCAGAGGTTGAAATTATTTCAATTTTCGTTAAATCAGTCCACCATACTCTACTGGTTAACCACCGATAAATCATATTTTTCTTTGAATCAAAATACTCCATACCCTTAGGGGAGGATGTTTCATACCATTCATCTAATATACAATCTTCCCATTCGGCAGGATCAACTCCCCAAATAACGTCTCTATACTTATACCAACGAGGTAAAAAAATACCAAACACAGGAGTTGTTTTCTTACAACGCCAACAAGACTGGTAACTTTCCGCAATATAAAAACGTTGCGAAAAAACATTGTAATCATGTTCATTTAATTCTTTTATCCACCGAATAAAATAAATTGGATTTTTTCCCTGTGGAACAAACCATTTCCGTTGCTCTTGGTCCCATTGCGCCCCTTTTTGTTTAGCCAAATCCTTTTCTTCAAACGGAACATTTAAATAAAACCGCGCCATAGCCAACTTAACTCCAGTATTCTGTTCTGATGATGCACCAGGATAGATATCAAAACTAAACAAAGAGTGCAATTCCGCCTCTAATGGCTCATTCATACCCGCCTCGTGCGGGTTTTCTTTTGCCTGAAATATGGAGGAACTCCATGAAATCCATCATTTTATCGATGGTTGCCGCCACCGCATTACTGTCAGGCTGCGCGGATAGCAAAACACAACCAGTACCTGAGTCACCGTTAACCTCAAATGACCACCAGATAACGTTGAAAATTGATACCGTGCGAACAGACCTGCCGGACAGTTCTCCTGTCTGTTTGAATGGTATGAATATATACGAAAGTCTGAGCGAGCGGCATCCAGGCTTGTTTGCCAAAAATCAGAACGTGATTTTCCGTAGTGCATTCTTTGATGACGGTCAGGCGATATCCTCCGAAACAATCCGCAAAATAATGCAGAGCACCCCGTGCGTTGAATCACAAACAACATCTGCCGGAAGCTGGGAACCTGCCACGGAACTGATCCCCCGTCAGGCAATATCCGGTGACACACTGGCTGAAAAAGATCGGACTGCTGGCTTCACAATGCGGATAGCACCGGAGATTGAGCGTGGAAATTTCCACCTGCTACTCACAACCACTGACCCGATACGGAAACAGACTGTCGAGCAGAATATTTTACTCAAACCGGACCAGTCCCTTATCGTGAGTGGTTTTACTGGAGTTAATGCTGATAGCCAAAGTGAGAACCGGATTGTCATCATTACGCCACACGTGCGTTGATTCCCCTGATATTTAAATTACCCGCCTCGTGCGGGTTTTCTTTTGTCTGAAATATGGAGGAACACCATGAAATCCATCATTTTATCGATGGTTGCCGCAAGTGCTATCGCACTCTCTGCTCCCGTATATGCGTCTGATCCGTGTGCTTCCGTTCTTTGTCTGTACGGTAAAGCTATCGGTAGCGGCGGCGGGAGCGAATGCAAAAGCGCCGAAAAGGACTTCTTTAATATCATCAAAAAGAAAAAGGGATCTATTCGCTGGAGCAAAACCTTTGATGCCCGAAAAGCGTTTCTCAATCAATGCACGACCGCAGACCCGGCGGCGATCTCAAAAATCATGAGTAAGTTCGGACGTTCCTGGGGTTAACCATGAAAAAGATCATTATTATTCCCACCACATTATTGCTGAATGCGTGTTCCCATGCCCCTGAACCCGCACAGGCAAAAGGAGGTTGGTATGAACTGAATACCACAATTGAGCAGGTAAGAGCAGACACATACCATAACGGGATGGTCCTTCAGCAGCCCGTGTCACAGCCAAACAGCACTGTTCAATACAGCAATGATAATTATCTCAAAAAGGAAGCCATAAACGTAACTCCCGCGCCTCGTATTGCAGAAACCGTAAAACCACGTTCTGAGCAATCAGCGACAGCGCCAAAAAACCAGGACAGCAATAATAGTTTTCTGAAGCCAACAAAAAACAGCATAACTTCATCTGGTGAGATAAAAACAGCAGCCAAAGGAGCAACTAAACAGCATTCTGAACAACCAGCACTCCCTCCCGCAAAGCCAATCAGTAGCAACAACCATCAGGCACAAACGGCACAAAAGACTGATCAGCAGACAAAACCGCGTCCTGAACAACCACCGCTAATGTCAAAAAGCGGTTTTCTGAAAAAAAACGCTAACAACGCTGTTCCGGCCACCACGCTTACAGGTCCATCAACACCTGAAAAGCAAATTTACTTTGTTCGCCATGATGGTAAAGGCTCGCTGCAAAAAGCAGTAAAAGAAATTGTCCCATCGGACTGGACGGCTGAAATATCCCCGGAGGTAACGAAAACTTTCCGTCGCCCGATATCCTGGCAGGGCAACGATCAATGGCCTTATGTCCTGGATAAAATGCTTCGCAACTACGGTCTGACGGTAATTAAGAACACCGAAAAAAGACATCTTCTGATTGATTTTCAACAACAGAAAGGGAAAACATCACAAAAAGCACCTGTATCTCCTGACAAAACCCCTGCATCTCCTGTCAGGACACCAGTTTCCTCTGACAAGTTACCTCAAAAACCGCTAACGCCTGTCACCGTTCCGCAAAAAAAGACAGAAAAACTCACCTGGAATCTTAAAAAAGGTTCGACGCTGCGGGATGGCCTCACCGAATGGGCGTCAAGTTCGCCGTGTGGTACTTCAACCTGGAATCTTGTATGGGATACTCCTGTGAACTACAGAATAGATGCTCCTCTTATTTTCCGGGGAAACTTTGAATCTGCATTAAAAGATACGCTGATGCTTTATCTTTCAGCAGATAAACCGTTATACGCATTCAGGAATATTGCTCAATGCGTAATAACAATTAAAGACACACAACAGGAGTAATCGCTATGGGTTGGTTCTTCAGCTTGCTCCTGATATTCCTGTCAATAGGCAGTTACTATCTGACAGATAACAATAACCAAACCATACAGCGAATGAAGTTGCTTCCTGCAAAACAGGAAGCAATTGAATTTGTCTATTTCGCAAATGTTATCAATGACTATCTTTATAAATATCCAGACAAACGTAATTCAGGAGGAACGTTAACATCTGAGCAAATCGGTATAACACCCGTTTATGATATTCATCATATTATTTACGGTAAGCGAGTTTATATCTGGTCTGCCGATACAGAAGGTCTGATGTCTGCTTTGCAGCAGCAAACAAAACATTCAGCAATGTTAGGAAGAGTAAAAAATAAGAAGATTGTCGATAATCAGGGGAATGATATGGGGATAACTATCCCTTCATCTATCCCTGAAGGCTCAATTGTATTTATTAATTAAATAACTAAAGGCAACGCAAAATGAAATTAAAAAATTCATACACATCCACTCCAGCATTTTTATCACCCAAATCACAGGCAGAAGCGGAAAGGCTGAAACATTTTGCTGATATGGTCTACATGAACTGTGCCACAACTCTGAGCTTAGGAACCAAGAATAATAGTTCCTCGACAAAAGAATAAACATTAACCAAATCCCCTGAGAATAAGTTGAACGAACTAATTCGTTCCAATGAGGGGATTCTGAACTGAAGTCTGCATATCCGACACATCATTATGTGGGCCGGATATATCGCTACGGCGCGGACTTCAGTCCAGAAAATCTTTACCGGAGATACCCATGCAGGATAATGATGATGTCAGCGAGCTTGATATTGCCACTCGTGAAGTCCTTATCTTACGATGCAATCTTATTCAGCTTGCTTCTGAATATATAAAAATAAATCCTCTTAAAAACACCCGAATCTACACAGATTTAATTCATCGTTCAGCAGATGTTATCAAAAATATCGAACAAGGTAACATCCAGAATAAACATAATTATCTGTCACAGGATGTAAAACACACGCTTGTTTTATACGACCTGTACAAATCAGACTTTGAACAATGTCCGGGGGCAAAATCCCTTATACCTGTCAGGGAAGAAATTGTCTCGCTGAAAGAACTTCTTTCCGGCGCTAATGAGCTGGACAGTATCGTTCGTCGCCCCCGCAGGAAAAAACGTTCTTCACGAATTTAATATCAGGAGATAAATCCCTTATGCAGTTATCAGCGGCTGTTCTGGCAGCACTGATAAGTCAGTGTGCCCCTGATGTATCACCCGATACGATGAATGCCCTGATTATGACTGAATCAGGGGCTAATCCATATGTAATAGCGAATGTTTCTGACGGAACAAGTAAGTATTTTAAAGATGAAAAAGGAGCTATCGAATATGCAGAAAAATTAACCACAGAAAATAAAAGGTTTAGTGCAGGTCTGACACAGATATACAGCAAAAATTTCCCATCACTCAATCTGACTAATAAAACAGTTTTTGACCCGTGTACAAATATAAAAGCAGGAGCGGCAGTCCTGACGGACAATTATCTGAAACAAAAGGAGGGTAGTAGTAATAAAAAAATTCTCCGCGCTTTATCTTTGTATTATTCGGGTAACGAATCAACAGGATTTATTAAAGAAAAGAAATTTAACAACACTTCTTATCTGGAGCGAGTTATTCGTAACGCGAATAACTATATCGTGCCATCAATCCGTGAAAAAACTGATGAATCAGAAATAAAACCCCCGAATGATGAAGAGAAAACATCACCGGACTGGGATGTTTTTGGAGATTTTAATTAATGAAAGTCAAATCAACTTTGCAGTATTTTATCCTGGCGTTTTTCCTGTCACTAACCGCCTCCGTTGCCTATGCAGGTGGACTCGACACCGCAACAAATACCATGACAGAACTTAAGACATGGGCATTTAGCTTTGGTGGTGTTTGTGCTTTGTGTTACCTGATCTATAACGTCATCATGGCATTCATGGAGAAGAAAAGCTGGTCTGATGTAGGAATGGCGCTTGTCTATTGTTCCCTCGCTGGCGGTGCACTTTACGCCGGGAACTGGGCGCTGGAACTCTTCAAATAAGTAATTCATATATACAACTGTGCCGCATATTTACCTTACGTGTGAGTTGCGGCTTTTTTCATGGTGAGTTATGGACAAAGTAAATGAACATGTCAGTGAGTCATTCATGACTTATAACGGGTTTAACCGTCCTGCGTTAGTTGCTGGTATACCCTTAATGTTGTTATTGTTCACGGCTTTTTTCGCTGTTCTGACAGGCTTCCCCGCTATTTTCCTTTGGGGTATAAAAGGGATAATTATTCCTGTCATATGTGCGCTGTTTCTTTTTATAGTAAAACTGGCCTGTGAAAATGACTCAAACGCACTAAGAGTCATCCGTTTAAACCTTATGGGGCTTTTGTTAAAAATCCGCCACAGAGATTTAATTATTGGTTATTCATCTGTCAGGTAACATATATGCACAAAGTCAAATTAAAAAACAGTGACAATATGGATGTTGCTCGTGAATATCCCGATTATCGCTTCCATGTAACAGACAGTATTATCTTTACTTCTGACAGGAAAATGCTGGCTTCACTTGTTGTAGCAGGCATTCCATTTGAGACAGAGAACGATAATGTTCTTACAAATTTATTTAACAGCGTTAAAAACTTCCTGATTGGGTTAGGAAAGGAAGGCGACCTGTATTTATGGACTCATCTTATCAAGAAAAGAGCAACCATCAATGGAGAATGGAATTTTGACAATGATTTTTTAAGCAGGTTTTCAAAAAAATACCTTGCTCTGTTCACATCCAGCGCATTCTATAAATCAACATGGTATCTGACATTTGGGATTCCCTACGATGATGTTGATACCGGAATCGAGCGCATGAATGAAATGACACAACAGGCGCAAAAAGCACTTCTACCATTTAACGCTTCTTTATTATCCGTTTACAATACTTATATTAGTGAAGTGGCAGACTATCTATCACTATTGCTAAATGCAGAACATAACATGATTCCTTTATCATCCACCCCCTTATCATCCAGTATTTGTGATTCTGAATGGTATTTTGGTGCTGATGTTCTTGAACTGCGTAACAACGAATCGGATAGTAAAAAATTCGCAACGAATTATATTTTGAAGGATTTCCCGATAGAAACAACCCCCGGACAATGGGATTTCCTTCTCAAGCAACCCTATGAATTTATTCTTACTCAATCGTTTATTTTTGAATCACCCACAAAAACCCTGAAGAACATTGATTCGCAATTAAACAAACTGCAATCAGCTAATGATGCAGCCAAAACACAACAGGAAGAACTCGAAGCTGGTAAAGAAGCGGTCGCAGCTGGAATTACGTTGTTTGGTTCACTACACTGCGCATTAACGGTATTCGGTGATACACCAGATCAGGCCAGAAGCAATGGTATAAAGCTCTCTGCTGAGTTTATTACTTCGGGTAAGGGATTCCGCTTCAGTCGCGCCTCACTCGCATCACCTTTTGTTTTTTTCAGTCATATGCCGCTGAATAAGAGGCGTCCACTGGATACCCGAAGAACAATTACCAACCTGGCCTGTCTGATGTCTTTTCACAATTATTCCTCCGGGAAAAAATCAGGCAATCCTATTGGTGATGGCTCCGCCATAATGCCTTTAAAAACGGATTCAGGCAGCGTTTACTGGTTCAATACACATTACAGCCCACCGGAAAAAAATGTTACCGGACAAAAAATTGCCGGACACGCAATGTTTCTTGGCGCAACAGGCACAGGGAAAACAACATTTGAAGCAACAGCCAGCGGCTTTCTTCAACGCTTTGACCCTTTAATGTTTGTTGTGGATTACAACCGTTCTACCGAACTTTTTGTCCGCGCATACGGAGGGAGCTATTTCACATTGCAGGAAGGTATCTATACCGGCTGCAATCCGTGGCAACTGGCAGAAGGCCCGGAATCGCCCGTCTGGCACAGACTTCTCGCATTTCTGAAACGCTGGACACAGGTTCTGGCACGAGACAACCAGGGCAACCCCTGTTCTGATGAACATGGCATTGAATTAAACGCTGCCGTGGAAAGCATTATGCGAATGCCTGTCGAAGAACGCCGGACAGCCCTTCTTCTCGATATAGTCAGTCCTGAACTTCAGACGCGTCTCGCCAAATGGTGCGACAACGGCGAATATGCCTGGGCGGTGGATTCCCCCCGGAATACCTTCAATCCACTGCATCATAAAAAGGTGGGATTTGATACAACCGTTGTCCTGGACACAAAAAACGGTATTCATCCTGCCTGTGAACCTTTACTCGCGGTCCTGTTTTTCTTCAAAGAAATCATGCAACGCGGCGGCAATCTGATGCTCTCCATTATTGAAGAGTTCTGGATGCCAGCAAACTTTCCTATGACGCAAGACATGATTAAAAGCGCACTGAAAGCGGGGCGCATGAAAGGTGAAATGATGTGGTTAACATCACAGTCCCCGGAAGACGCTATAAACTGCGCAATTTTTGCGGCGCTGGTACAACAAACCGCGACGAAAATTCTCCTGCCCAATCCCGATGCAAAATGGGAAGGATATAAAGAAATTGGGCTTACTGAAAAAGAGTTTGAAAAACTCAAAGAGCTGACGAAGGAGTCAAGGACCATGCTCATCAAGCAATCTGGCTCTTCTGTTTTCGCCAAAATGGATTTGTTTGGATTCGATGAGTTTATCCCCGTGCTTTCTGGCTCTGAAACTGGCCTGTCTATTTTTGATGAGATTATTGCTGAAAAAGGAGATGTAGCTCCTGATATCTGGATACCAGAACTCCTGAAACGCCTGAACGGTTAATTTCTCTGTTTTATACAGAACGGAAAACAATATGCCCCCCCCTCATAATTGCCTCCGCGCTATTAATTAGTGCATGTTCTCACACCCTCAATCCTGTGCAGAAAAAAGGGGGATGGTTTGAGTTAAACACAGCAATTGGACAAATCAAAGCAGGTGATTATTAATGGAAAACACAAACTATTATGAACATTCAAAAAAAGAAGCCTCCAAAAAGAAATTTGAAGAAAAGAACGAAAAAAAGGATTATTTCAAGGCCATACGTGACTTTGAGCGCAGTGAAATTGAAATCATAAAGAAAAAGGCAAAAACATTTACCATTCTCGCCATTGGTGAATTTGTTGTAATTTGCATTCTTGGTTTCGCAATAGCCTCCCTTGCTCCATTAAAAACCGCTGTACCGTTCCTTGTGCGAGTGGATAACAGCACTGGATATACTGATATTGCCCCTCAATTATCTGATGCTAAGGAAAGTTATCAGGATGTTGAGACTAAATATTTCCTGTCAAAATATCTCATTAACTATGAAGCATACGACTGGCAGACTATCCAGGAACAGGCCGATACAGTAAAAACAATGTCTTCCCAAAAGGTGTTTTCAGCTTATGACACCATGATTCGTGCTGATTCCTCACCACTGAACATTCTGAAAAACAACTACAAAATTAAGGTCCAGATTAATTCAGTAATCCTTCTAAGGAAGGATATGGCGCAGGTGCGTTTCAAAAAAATGGTACTGGATTTATCTGGTAAACCCGCCCCCGGATACAGAGCAACAGAGTGGATTTCGACGATTTCTTTTGACTGGGATAAAGATATCAAAACAGAAAAAGAGCGCCTTGTGAATCCGCTGGGACTGCAAGTTCTGAGCTACCAACCTGATCCAGAGGTTATAAAATGATGCTTAAACGCACTACTGCGATAGTTCTTTTGTCGATGCTACAAGTACCTGGTGCTTTAGCAGCTATGTACGGCACACCATCGGAACGAGACGGGCGTATTCAGACCGTAGATTATAACGAGCAGGATGTATTTAATGTGCGCGTAAAAGCAGGCGCACAAACAACAATTAAGTTCGGACAAGACGAAACAATAAAAGATGTCGGAATTGGTGATCCAGAAGCCTGGTCAGTATCGGTCAGGGACAACACTCTGTTTCTGCGTCCAAAAGCAGAAGAACCGGATACAAACGTTACCGTTCAGACCAATAAGCATATATATCCTCTTTACCTGATATCAACCACGAAACAACCCACGTATCTTCTGCGCTTTAATTATCCGAAACCACCGTCAGCTACCGTAATGACTGAAAAGCCATTTCCATGCACTGATGGTGGAATAATTAATGGTCATTATCAACTCAAGGGGGACAAATCAATTTTCCCTTATCAGGTATGGGATAATGGCGAATTTACATGCATGAGATGGACTAATAAACAGGAAATTCCGGTCCTTTATCGTGTTGATGCCGATGGAAATGAACATCTGGTTAACGGAGACAGAAATAAAAACACAATGGTTTATTATGACGTGGCTGAAAATCTCCGTTTGCGCCTGGGTGATCAGGTTGCAGATATCAGAACATCATCAATCGTTAATCGTCCGTGGAATAAAAAAGGTACGTCAAACGGAAAAACACGAGTAGAGAAGTTCAGCTATGAAAAATAAAGATGATGAAAAAAATAATGACGCGGGAAATCGCGGAATTATCGAAGTAAAAGGTAAAGCAGCACCAAAAAAAATATTAATCCTCATCATATTACTGATTGCCGCGTTATTTGTGATCATTATCTTGTTTAAAGTTCTTTCACGAGAACAGGTCGTTCAGCAAACACCTCTTGAGAAGTCTGACGAGACACTGGTCACAAATACCAACAATGGCGTTTCACTGACAACAATGATGAAAAACATCGAAGAAAAGGAAAAAATCGATGCCGCTAACCGCAAGAAAGCACAGGAGGAGCAAGAACAGAAACAGGCAGACAATGCCCCGTCAGCGCCAGCATCACAAAAGGCCGATCAAACAGCCGTCAATGTGATAGCCAACGGCACTCCCCAAACCGCCAGTGGAGATCCAAACCAACCACAACCATTGCCAAAATCCGTCCGACAACTGATGGGCGACACAATGGTGAAGATCGACAATCAGGAACCAGGCGAAAAAAACCAGGAAAGAGATGATTTACAGGGCAGTCAGTACGCAGACGGAAAGGTATCCCCTGTGCTGAACCGCCGATATCTGTTATCTGCGGGAACAGCATTATCCTGTGTGCTCAAAACGAAAATCGTAACCTCTTATCCCGGTATCACAATGTGTCAGTTAACACGAGACGTCTGGTCGGATAACGGCGAAGTGCTTCTTGCCCGTAAAGGAGCATTACTGATCGGGGAGCAGAATAAAGTCATGACACAGGGAGTAGCCCGTGTGTTCGTTAACTGGACAACGCTCAAAGATGAAAATGTCAATGTGCGCATTGGCGCACTTGGCACTGACAGTCTGGGCGCTTCCGGCCTTCCTGCATGGGTCGATAATCATTTTGGTCAGCGTTTTGGTGGTGCATTGCTGCTGTCATTACTTGGTGATGGTTTAGATATTCTGAAAAACAGCACGCAACAAACAGGCTCAAACAGCAATATCACCTACGAAAACACATCTGACGCAACAAAAGAAATGGCAAAAACAACGCTGGACAATACGATAAATATTCCCCCCACGGCATATATTAATCAGGGGACCGTATTGTCTGTTATTGTTCCGCGAAATATCGACTTTTCATCCGTATATGAACTTCAGTAATTCAGTAAAGCAATTGATATGAATAACATCAGAGATACCAGTAATACATCACAACCACGAGATAACAGTAAAACCGCAAGACGATATCTGGATATGACGGGTATCCAGTCTGTTCTTAATATTGAACATGTCACAGAAATATCTGTGAATAAACCAGGAACAATATGGTTTGAAGGGAAAAATGGCTGGGAATCTAAAGATGCGCCAGACGCGACTTTTGATAATTTAATGACACTTGCCAAAACTCTGACGAACTTATCAAAGATAAAAATACCACTTAGCCATGATAATCCCATTGCATCGGTAGTTCTTCCCGGTGGGGAACGTGGACAAATCATCATTCCACCTGCAACAGAAAATAACAGCGTTGTGATATCTATCCGTAAGCCATCATTAACGCGCTTTACTATAGATGATTATGTCCGAACAGGGCGTTTTGATAATGTCAGGATTGCGACGAAACACGAAGCCATCCTGACTGAACGGCAACGCTACCTGTATGAATTATCCCGGCGTCCAGATGGTCAATCTAAAGCTCAATTTTTAAGAGAGGCAGTTAAAGACCGTCTTAATTTTTTAATCGTAGGTGGGACTGGCTCCGGTAAGACAACTATAGCAAAGGCAATTGCAGATATCTTTCCACCTGAACGGCGTTATATAACCGTTGAAGATGTACCGGAAATGTCTCTGCCGCTGCATCCAAACCACATCCGGCTTTTCTACAAAAAAAATACCGTTGAAGCGAAGGAAATCATTGAAGCGTGTATGCGATTAAAGCCAGATCACATCTTTCTTGCTGAACTTAGGGGTAACGAAGCATGGAGTTATCTGGAGGCGCTTAATACAGGGCATGAAGGCTCAATCAGTACCATTCATGCTAATAATACTTATGCCTCATTTTCACGACTGGCAAGTATTGTAAAACAATCTGATGTTGGTATGACTGTTGATATGGACCTCATCATGCGCACGATAAAAACATCAATTGATGTCATTCTTTTTTTCAACCATACCAGAATGACTGAACTGTATTACGAACCCGAAGAAAAAAATCGCTTTTTGAGCACAATGTAAATTCTGGAGATAACTATGGATGCAAAAAAAACGGGGGGGTTAATTCTCTTCCTGTTACTGCTTCTTGTGGGTGTGCTTATAGCCTCAAACTATCTCGGTGGATACACAGCATTAAGATATTCATCCGTTGATATGTCTTTGCTCAAGTGGGATACATTCCATTCTGTAATCTCAACATTTTCTGGCAACCCACAATATAAAAAACTCGTTTTTATGGCATGGTTTGGATTCAGCGTTCCATTAATATTCTTTGCCATATTCATGTTAATTGTCGTGATTGGGATTATGCCTAAAAAAGTCATCTACGGTGACGCCCGGCTCGCAACTGATATGGACCTGAGTAAATCAGGTTTTTTCCCGGATAAAAAATCACCTTACAAACATCCACCAATACTCATCGGTAAAATGTTCAAGGGGAGATACAAAAAACAATTTATTTATTTCGCCGGACAACAATTTTTAATTCTTTATGCCCCGACACGTTCTGGTAAAGGGGTGGGGATTGTTATCCCCAACTGCGTAAACTATCCAGGAAGTATGGTCATACTGGATATCAAACTTGAAAACTGGTTTTTATCAGCCGGATTCAGGCAAAAAGAATTAGGGCAAGAATGCTTTCTCTTTGCGCCCGCCGGATACGCGGAAACTATCGACCAGGCCATTAAAGGACAGATACGCTCTCACCGCTGGAATCCTCTGGATTGCGTCAGTCGCAGTGATTTACTTCGTGAAACGGATCTGGCAAAAATTGCCGCAATCCTTATCCCGGCAAGTGATGATCCTATATGGTCTGATTCTGCACGAAACCTTTTTGTCGGGTTAGGACTTTACCTGCTGGACAAGGAGCGTTTTCACCTGGAACAGAAAGCCAAAGGTCATAATGTACCGGACGTTCTTGTTTCCATCAGCGCCATACTGAAAACGTCGGTTCCCGATGGCGGCAAGGATCTCGCCGCATGGATGGGACAGGAAATTGAAAACCGTAGCTGGATTAGCGATAAAACAAAATCATTCTTCTTTAAGTTCATGTCAGCACCAGATCGCACAAGGGGAAGTATAGAAACAAACTTTTCATCACCGCTGAGCATCTTCAGCAACCCTATTACTGCTGAGGCGACGAATTTCAGTGATTTTGATATCCGGGATATTCGTAAAAAGCCCATGTCAATTTATCTTGGTCTGACACCGGATGCTTTAATCACTCATGAGAAAATTGTAAACCTTTTCTTCTCATTACTGGTTAATGAAAACTGTCGTGAACTACCGGAACACAACCCGGACCTGAAATACCAGTGTCTTATTCTCCTGGATGAATTTACATCAATGGGTAAATCGGAGGTCATTGAACGCGCTGTTGGTTTTACAGCAGGTTATAACCTTCGCTTTATGTTCATTCTTCAGAATGAAGGACAAGGGCAAAAAAGCGATATGTACGGTCAGGAAGGATGGACCACATTCACTGAAAACAGTGCTGTTGTGCTTTACTATCCGCCGAAATCAAAAAATGCTCTGGCTAAGAAGATTTCAGAAGAGATTGGGGTGCGTGATATGAAAATATCCAAACGCTCAATTTCCAGTGGTGGTGGTAAGGGAGGAAGTTCACGTACACGGAATGATGATGTAATAGAGCGCCCGGTTCTTCTTCCTGAAGAAATTGTGTCTCTCCGGGATAAGAAGAATAAAGCCAGAAATATTGCAATCCGTGAAATTATAACCAGTGAATTTAGCCGACCATTTATTGCCAACAAAATTATCTGGTTTGAAGAACCAGAGTTTAAACGCCGCGTGGATATCGCACGTAACAATCATGTTGACATTCCAAACCTGTTTACACAAGAAGTCATGGATGAAATAGCAAAGATTGCAGAAATTTATCTCCCTAAAGCTGGAGGAAAAAAAGTCATGGTTGCCGGAGGCAATGTGATTACTAATCCAGACCTTGATAATCACGATAAAACAGACGTATCTGAATAATCCTCGCAATAAAGATACTATTGATTAGCAAAGACAGGATTCTATTATGAGAATAAAACATTTGAATATGATAAATATGAATATGATGAAAGAAGCCATTGATGTTTTGATAAACTCTGAAAAACATATTCTGATTATAGGCGAAAGTGGAACTGGAAAATCAATACTTTTAACAGAATTGCTAATCAATGACACTGACGTTAAACATTTTGATTTCTGTGATATTTATAAACGCCATGAACACCATCCCCCTCTAAAACACCATTATCTTTGCGATGAAAATTTTGATTATTTTGACTTTTTATCTGTACCTGAAAAAACGTTGGTTCTTAATAGTGTAGCCATCGGTAACAACTTACGGGAATCAAAAGTTGTTCAGTTTATTGTTCGATTTATTAAAACAGCCAGGAAACGTGGCAAACGTCTTATTGTTGTCACTACTCCTTCAGATGGCGGCGTGCAGATACAAAATCTTTTCGACACAGTTATATCGTTAACCCGCTCTTACGATGAAATAGGATGCACAGTTATCATTCCAGTACCGGAGTTAATTAAATATGAATAAAAAATTGCTTTGTTTATTAATATCCTCTTTTTTATTATCAGGCTGTGCAAACTTCAAAAAAATCAATGCTAATGAACTTGCAGCCGAAAGAGACGCACAAAAAGCGACTGAATACGCGAAAAAAATTCGTAATAACCCGGTTATCCAGGACTCAACAAAACAATGGATTAATACAACGCCAATTATTGAAAAGCAGGTAAAGCAATCAGCGCCGCCCTGCCCGATTGTGATTAATACTCGTTCAGATATTGAGCTACGCCAGATCGCACAACGCATCACACAAACCTGTCATATCCCGGTACGAATCAGCGCCGATGTCTGGACCTATCTGAACGGTACAGGCACTGGCTCAACACAACAAATGACAGGCTCAATTCCAGCACCTGATGCAAATGGAATGGTTCCTCTGGCGTCAGTAGGCAGTCAGCCAGTAAAAGTCTCTTCTGGCGGTACATCACTCCCTGAACTGAATATCTCCGGGCTTCCAGCCCTACTGCAAACCGTATCCTCACGGCTGGGAATATCCTGGAAATACGATAAAGGTCGTATCACATTCTTCTATCTGGAAACGCGCTCATTCCCGATCACATATATGGACAGCAATGTGGCATACAACTCAAAAGTTGTGAGCGGCACAATGTCTTCCAGTGGCAGTACCGGCTCTACCAGTTCTGGCGGTATGACTGGCGACGCATCAAATACGCAAACTACAACCGTGGAAATGAAATCATCGCTGTACAACGACCTGAAAAGCGAAGTTTCCTCAATGCTGACACCAGGTACAGGGCGCATGTATCTGTCCACTGGTTCACTGACAGTAACAGATACCCCGGATGTACTGGACAGCGTTCAGGAGATTGTGAACAAGCGTAATAATGAAATGAGTCGTCAGGTTGTGCTGAACGTTGAAATCCTGAGTATCAAGAAATCAAGCCAGGAACAGGCGGGAATCGACTGGAACGCAGTATTTAATGATGGTCATCTTGGTCTGAGTCTTGGTGGCTCATTTGGTAATGCCGCCGAGAATGTTATTACCAGTGGTGTATCCATCGTGGACGGTAAGCTGGCTGGCTCAAAAGCATTTCTGAAAGCCCTGTCGTCACAAGGCAGCGTCAGTGTCGTAACGCAAAACTCCGCTGTGACTAAAAACCTGACGCCCGTCCCTATGCAAATTGCCAATCAGCAGGGCTTCATTGAAAGTGTCACAACCGATTCCACCGCCAATGTGGGATCATCCACGTCACTGAATGCGGCAACAATAACGACAGGATTCAATATGACTCTGCTTCCATACATTCAGCCGGATTCACAAAACCTGCAATTGCTGTTCTCAATGAGTCTGTCTGACAAACCTACTTTTGAGGTGTTCGAAAGTGGCGGCAGTAAAGCACAAACACCGAATGTGGATTTGAAAACAATTAATCAGACTATTGACCTGAAATCAGGCCAGACAGTTATTCTGAGTGGATTCCAGCAATCAAACCGGAAAACCAGTAAGCAAGGTGTAATAACCCCCTCCTTCTTTGGACTTGGGGGTGGCATTAACAGCGAAGACGGCGACACGATTCTGGTCGTTTTGATTACACCAAATGTGCTTAATTCCGGCTCCAGTGCAGTAATAAAAAATGTGAACTAATTAACTGAAAACTCCCTGAAAAAACACAGGGAGTTTTTTTGGAGGTCACTTTGTCTGAGAATAATCAGAATAACCGGAATTTCACTTCGGTTATTAAAAACAAGCGTGCTTTTTTCTCCGGTCTGGACTGGAAAACGCTTCCTTCAGAAGAAAAGAATGCGCGTACATTCGCAAGAAAAAACGACGCTGAATATTTTCTCTCCTGTCAGTATCAGGATTCAGAAAATGAAACCAAAACGATGGTGGCATTTATCAGAAAAGAGGATCTTCCCACAGGGGCGTCCTCATTCTGGTCACTGGCACTGATGATAAAACCCCTCATCGAACCTGACGGATACGCTATCTGCGAACTCGGTGATCTTTATGGCTTTGTTTCCTGCGTCAATAACGTTCTCGTCAACGATGTTGTAGGTAACAAAAGTCAGATCATGAGTGCTTTGACAACATTTCTTGAGTTTAATGAAACACCAGAACCCGGCTGGAAACTATACCAGCCTGAATCATGGGATATCAGCCAGGCACTCCCCTCACTCACTCTGTCTGCGTTGATTGACGTAAAAAAACCGCCGAAAGAGGCGGCGTTTACTCGCGTATCCCGAAAACGTCAGTTCATGATTTATGGCGGAAGTGCCATTCTGGCCATACTGCTCTGGAACGGGATCACCATGTACCAGGAATACCGGGAAAAAGAAGCTGCGGCAGAAGCTGCACGTCTTCGTCTGGCAAAAGAAATGGCAGACAAACAGGCAATACAGATTACCCCACCGTGGCAACATTTACCTGAAATAAAACCATTTATTGATAAATGCATTGATAAATGGGATGCACTGCCCTTATCGATCGCCGGATGGCGTTTTGACCTTGCTGAATGCAGCACATCCGGTAATGACGGGCTGTTACGCACATCATATAAGGAACTGAGCGGCGTTACGGTCGAGGACTTCAGCACACGGATACGAGAAATATTCCAGGGGACAACCACAGCAACTTTTGTATTGCCAGAAGGCAGCGCCGGGGGATTTTCTCTTCCTGTCAGTTTTGACGTTTCGCCTGATCCAATTACCCCGGACACATTGCCACAGGCAACAGATATTCAGGAACGCCTGACAACATTTGCACAAAAAATGAGGTTAAAACTCACCTGGCAGGAAATTGAAAACACAAAAACAGATGAAGAAGGCCGTCCAATAATTCTCCCGTGGAACGAGTATGAATTAATGATTCAGACCAGCACCCCGCCTTCAATACTTTTCGCTAACTTTCATGAACCTGCCGTTCGCTTCCAGTATGCAGGAATAAAACTGGAAGAAGGAAGACTGAATTATGAGATTAAAGGTGCATTCTATGTTAAAAATAATTAAACCAGCAATTATTTCTGTCTGTTTTTTCAGTTCACTTGCTTACGCAACAGAATCTGAAAGCACGCCAAAAGACGAAATAAAATATTCATCTCCGACCATTTTACAGGTAGAGCAGATTCAGGCTGAAACGGTAATTTACGAAGCAAAGCTGGCGCGTCAGAAGGCTGTCAGTGAATTGCGTAATCTTGATTTGAATGGTGTAGCGTCCGCAACGCCAGCAATAACGCCCTCTTCCGGGTATTCTTCTCTTGCAGATACCGATATACCAGCGCAACGTGTAGCCGCTAAATCACTTCGTGTTATTGAAATATTTGGTACACCACAACAAATGTCAGCACGAATTTCTCTCCTGGACGGGTCAGTAACTGATGTCAAGGTCGGGCAAAGTATTCCTGGTACTCCTTATAAGGTGGCATCAATCACCGGTAATGGCGTCTGGATTCAGAATGGTACAGAGAAACGCCAGCTTATTCTTTAATGCTATTGAAAGAGACGACACATAATGTTTTTTTCTGACGCAGACTATCCCGGAAAAGATATTTCTGATGTTGTATACGTCAGTATATCTGAAAAAGACGATAAACCTGTTCATGTTTATATCGCTGATAACAGTAAAGGACAGCGTGCTGTTCAGGCTTATATTGGCACTCTGAATGTTAAATATCCCGGACAGGTAAATATAACCTGGACCACTCTTGATGTTATCGCATCCCGCTACCAGGACAGCGAAAGAAGGTCTGATTCAAACTCATCACAACACTTAAACAGCAACCAGGAAAAGGTCATTAGCTACCTGGCGAAAGCAAACAACCTGGGAAGTTCCGATTTGCACATCACACCTGGTCGGGACGGTTCCGAGTTCACTTATGTCGAAGCACGCGTGCATGGGGAACTGGAAATTCTGGATGTCATCCCGCGTAAAGAAGGGCTGGAATTGCTGGGTGCTGCCTATTCTGGAATGAGCGATGTTATCAAAGGTACGCAGTTTGACCCGGCAATACCGCAGGATGCACGTATCGCAGAGAATTTTCTGAAGCCTGTAAATCTTTTTGGGGCGCGCTATTCGCATTATCCGTGCGTGGGTGGTGTGTACGCGGTCTTCCGCCTGATTAAAGATGACAGCGAGGATATTCCCACTTTCGAAGAACTTGGCTACATGCCACAACAAATCCAGACAATCAGGCGAATGTTACAACGCCCGGAAGGAATTATCGTTTTATCCGGCCCTACAGGATCCGGTAAGTCAACGACTCTGAGAACGGCTTCAGAAGCCTATCTGAGCACGTTTGGTTTCAACCATAACGATAATATGCGTCTCCCCCGAAAACGCCTTTTCACCATTGAATCACCGCCGGAGGGCCGCATTCCCGGCGCAATACAGACGGCAGTCAGGGATTCCGTCGATGGCTGGGTTGACGCGATTAAATCCGCTATGCGACTTGATCCAGACGCGATACTGAACGGCGAAATTCGTGATCACGCATCGGCATTAGCAGCAATCAAAGCCTCGATGACAGGCCACCTTCTGCTGACGACCTTACACGCCAACGATGCACTGAATATTATTGAGCGCCTTGAAATGGAGAATATTCAGGCCAGGCTGATTGCAGATCCTCTTCTGTTTATCGGTCTGCTGAGTCAACGGCTGGTACAAAAACTCTGTCCTTACTGTAAGCGCACTTATGCTGAAATGGCAGACAAACTGAGTACAGAAGAACGGAAACTCATTGAGGAAAATTGCCTGCCGGAACAGGTCCGGCTGCGCAATCTTGACGGTTGCGAGCACTGTTATAAAGGCGTAACGGGAAGGACGGTTATAGCAGAAGTCGTCTCACCCGACGCACGTTTTTTTCAGTTATATCGTCAGTCCGGGCGTCTGGAAGCAAAATCATACTGGCACTATGAACTTGGAGGAATTACCCGTAATCAGCACTTATTACACCTGATTAATCATGGCCTGGTAGATCCGCTGTCCGCACACTTCATATCCCCCATTGACGAAGATAAATACTCAATGCTCCCGGAGGGGACATGGCGATAAAAGATATATTTGAGAAACTCAATTCGATAGAAATTGATTTCTCTGGAATATCCCACTGGCTGGCAAAATACACATTCAGGTATTCCAGAATAAGTTTATATGAAGATTTATCTGGAATGTTAAATGATGGCATAAATGTAAAGCGTGCTCTTACACACCTGATTGATGTAGAAACAGACTACGGAAAGAAAACGGGGTCTTCTGCAACCTACTATATTTGTTGTGAGTGCCTTAATGCACTGAATAACACAGGGGCAATATCTTCAGCATTAAAAAAATATATAAAGGAGGATGAATATCAATTAATATCCAGCGGTGAAATTCGCGGCGACCTTGCCGGGGGATTAGTTCAGGCCATAAAAATTGTCAGAAGTCGTTCTGAAATGACAATGACTCTTGTTATGTCGATGATTTATCCATCCGTTCTGTTTTTTGGTTGTCTGGTAAACATGTATATGGTCCACGATACCATAACACCTGTTTTCCTTTCTCTCGCACCGAAAGAACGCTGGACAACTTCTATGCGATTACTGACAGATACGTCTGGTTTCCTGATAGAAAACGGGACGTATATTCTCTGCTTCTGCATCGTACTGTTTTTCCTGATCAGATATTCGCTTGCGCGTTATACAGGACCAGGCCGTCAGTATCTTGATTACATTCCCCCCTGGTCACTTTATAAAACATTTAATGGTGTAAGTTTTCTCTTCAACATGGCCTCCATGTTAAGTATTGATATTCCCGTTGCAAAAGCACTGGAAAGGCTGGAGAAAAACAGCACTCAAAACAGATGGCTACTCGAACGAATAAAAGAAATAAGGAGATATGTTTTACTTGGACAGTCACTTGCAATGGCAATGAAAAGTTGCGGTTATGACTTCCCATCGAAATTATGCATTAACAAACTATTACTTCATTCTGAAAATGCTGACAATGCATTGATGATGTCTAACTATGCTGATAAATGGCTGGAGGAAGCAAAAGGAAAAGTCAAATCAACAGGAGTCTGGATAACTGTAGTATCCGCATTAATTGTTTTCGCATTTATTGTAATGATGATTACTGCTCTCTACGATGTCAGTAACGTCCTGCAACACTAATCCCTAATATTTTTAACCTCTCAATAAATAAGGAATTATTTATTATGTCTTCTATTAATGTTTTAAATATGCGTTCTGTTTTTTCTTCTCTTTCTGCACGCCGTAAAAAAGAACAGGACAAAGGGGCAACACTGATGGAAGTGTTATTGGTTGTTGGTGCTATTGTTGTACTTGCAGCAGGTGCATATAAACTCTATTCAATGGTGCAATCCAACATTCAATCATCCAATGAACAAAACAATGTCCTGACAGTGATTGCCAACATGAAATCACTGAAATTCCAGGGGCGTTATACTGACAGTAACTATATTTCCACTCTGTATAAACAAGGATTGTTACCATCCGATATGATCGCAGATTCCACTGGCGCAAGCGCGAAAAATCCGTGGGGCGGCTCCGTCAAAATAACAGTATCAACGGATAAGTATTCCTTTAATGTTGTAGAGGAAAAAGTCCCACAGAAAAACTGCATGGCAATGGTAAACGCCCTGCGTTCTTCCAGCGCAATCTCCAAAATTAACAGCACTTCCACATCAACCGTCAGTGCAGCAACTGTTTGCGCAACTGACAGCAATACGCTGACCTTCAGCACTGATTCCTGATTTTTCATGTGCATCGGATAAGCGCCTTCGGGCGCTTATTTTTTCCATGTTTACAGGAGGAGTATTGTGCGTTCTGTTCTTTATATCCTGCTATCATGTATTTCATCATTAATCTTTTCATTGCAACCCGCATATTCAGCGACAACGACCCGATTTGATGCCTGCTTTGCACAAGCCGGGCAACGTTACCTGATTGACCCCCTGCTTCTGAAAAGCATTGCCACTGTAGAAAGTTCACTCATACCAGACCGGATAAATCACAACAAAGAAAAAGGAAAAATATTAAGCACCGATTACGGACTAATGCAAATTAATTCATCACACATCCCTAACCTGAAAAAACTTGGCGTAATAAAAGACAAATCAGAGCTTATTGATAACCCCTGTCTCAATATACAAATTGGCGCGTGGATTCTGGCAACACATTTTCAGAAGTGTGGCATAAACTGGAGTTGTCTTGGCAGTTATAACGCTGGTTTTAAAGAAAGTAACGAACAGAAAAGAATCAAATACGCACGCTATGTCTACAATAAATACATGGTAAGGTAACTTATGCTAAACAGCATATTTAATACGGCGATACTTTGCTGTGCAAATATCGTCTGTCAATGCTACGCCTACAATGAAGTTAAATTCCGCTTAAATAAACTTAATGTATCTTATAAAACCGGAACAGAGAAATATTACTGTCTGATACTGACAACGCTTGCCGTTCTGTATCTTTCATTAAATCAGCTATCCCTGATTCAATCCATAATAGTGATTGTTTTCTATGCCTTCCTTACATTAATGGCCTGTATAGACCTTCTTTCATTTCTACTACCACGCCTTTATACCGTGACATTTATCTTCTCCGGCCTGTTATATCAGACATGGAATAACAATATATTGTCTGGTTTGTTTTGTGCAATGCTGATGTTCTTCATTATGCTGTTTGTAAGACTTTACTTTGCATATAAAAACGGAACGGAAAGTTTCGGCATGGGAGATGTGCTACTTATTGCAGGAACTGGCGTATGGTTTCCAACGCCTGAGATTGCCTGTTCAATTGTATTTATTGCCGTTATCGGCGGAATTATTTTCTTCACTCTTGGCGGATTAAACAAGCAAAAAAAATATATTCCATTTGGTCCGTTCCTTTGTGGCGGAATGTTTGTTTACTCACTCGTACCGGGAATATTATTCTGAGGATTAAGAGCAATGAAAAAGACAGATAAAGGTGTATCTCTCCTTGAGGTATTACTTGTCATCGGCATAATGGTGATGGTTATCCCTAAAGTTTATGAAAACATTGAAAACCATCTGAATAATGTTCGCTGGCAGAATGCAGCAGAACACGCAAATACCTATAACACCGCTGTTCGTAATTATGTTGCTGACAATGCATCAACACTACTTGCTGGCTCTTTACCCAAAACAATCACGCCAGCAACACTCATTCAGAAAGGCTATCTGAAATCTGGTTTTTCTGAATCCAATTTTGGACAAAGCTACATTACCGGTATTGCAAAGAACAGCAAAACATCCCGTCTGGAAGCCCTGACCTGTAGTAATGGCGGTCAGTCCCTGTCAGAAGCCGGAATGCGCTCGGTAGCAAGCATGATTGAAGGGCTTGGCGGCTACATCAACAGCAGCAAGCAGGCGATTGGCGCGGGTGGCGGCTGGTCTGACACGCCTTCAAACTATGGGCTGAACTGCGCGACCGGGCATATTGCAATGGCACTTGTTGGCGCTGATTTGCAGGAAAGCGACCGTTTGTATCGTTACTCCATAACTAATCGTCCCGACCTTAACAGGATGCATACGGCGATTGATATGAACAGCAACAATCTGAACAACGTCGGCACTTTAAACGGCAACGCCGCCGCGCTCTCCGGCGATATCAGCGCACGTAACGGTACGTTTTCTGGCGCAATTTCAGGAAATACAGCCACAACCAACGGTGATATCACTTCGAATAATGGCTGGCTGGTCACAAAAAACAGCAAAGGCTGGATGAACAGCACCTATGGTGGCGGCTGGTATATGTCCGATTCATCCTGGTTGCGCAGCGTGAATAATAAAGGGATTTACACTGGCGGCCAGGTAAAAGGTGGAACTGTACGCGCTGATGGACGCCTCTATACAGGCGAGTATTTACAGCTTGAAAAAACAGCAACGGCTGGCGCTTCCTGCTCCCCTAACGGGCTTGTAGGCCGCGACAGTACAGGGGCGATACTTTCGTGCCAATCCGGTGTGTGGAGAACTTCCGGTTCCTCTAACGGTAGTTACAGTAATCTTGGATCACACAGAGGATCATTTACTGGTCGCAATACAGGAAGTGGTACGCTGTTTGTTTACGCCTCTGGAGGGAATGGTGGTTCCGCCGGGGGAGATTGCGCTAACACATCCAGATTGCAGGGATACGTTGCAGGGGCATTGATTAGCACAAATGCGAGCAACAACCCATCTTATGGGAAGACAGCATTCATCTCTTTTGCTGTCCCTGCTGGCGCAACTTATCAGATCACCTCTTATCCGGCCCAAAACTACTCTTGTGGCTCAGGGGTATTTTCAGTATTTGGATACCAAACTTAATTGAGAGTTACACAGGACGCAATACAACCTGTCTTGTGCTCGTATTTGTACCATTTTCGTGAACCAGATGGACTCTCGACTACCTGGCAGTAATGAGAATCCTCAGCATTTCCCATTCTGGCAATGGCACAAAAGTCAAATTGCCCCAAGTAACCAGTGCTGGAAAGTTGAGTAATCTTGAGCTTTCCACCTAATGCCCTCCACACACCGGATTGGCACTGGCCTCCGTGCCAATCCGGTACGTGGAGAAGGGCATCAGGT
>ERZ791937.16-NODE-16-length-44308-cov-15.136624_pt1 | contig 44308 bp, 71 predicted proteins | sample MGYA00510124_ERZ791937 | MGnify/ENA primary metagenome ERZ791937 (study PRJEB30046, sample SAMN00993239) | human gut metagenome | study: EMG produced TPA metagenomics assembly of the A metagenome-wide association study of gut microbiota in type 2...
GTTTTCGGTGGTCTTCGTTCCACATCTGGTGGCTTTCAACCCATTGACGTCCTATCGTCTCAAAAGTGAATGCGCCTTTTTCTTCCGCCTTTGCTGCTCTTTGTTCGGCTTTGGGATCTATTCCTCTGGATAGCAGCTTCCTGGCGTCGTCTCGTTTTTCTCTGGCGTCTTGTAAGCTGATGGTTGGATATACCCCAAAAGCAAGTCTGTCTTCTTTCTTGTCTGATGGGCGGCGATACTTCATACGCCAATACTTCGAACCGGTCTGGGATAATTCAAGATAAAGACCACCGCCATCAGACAGCTTATAAGCTTTGTCTCGTGGCTTGGCTGTTTTGCACTGACGATCTGTCAATTTGTTGAGGGTGTTTCTGGTCATATTGGGGGCACATATACAATCGAACCAACAATGCCCCAAATTATGCCCCATAGACTTACTTGATTTCAATAGACGGTAATGGACGTCAAGAGAGGAAAATATCTTTGTTTTTAGATGGTTGCAGGGGATTTGTGGACGATGGTAGACGTTGGTGTACGGCGGGATGGTGTCCCCTGCATACATCTAACCTGATACGCAGGGGATTGAAATGGATGATGTTTTTTTCGTGTGAAAAATAGTTTACTCGTTACTTTACCCATCGGAGCGGGACAGGAGCTTTTCTCTGAACTTGCAGTGGTCACTATATAACCACCTCGCTCTGCCATGGATGAGTTTGGCTTTGGGGAGATCGCCGGACTTAATCCGGTCATAAATGAAGGTTTTTCCAAAGCCAGTATCCGCCATGATGAACTTCAGATCAACAAGGCTATCTGGTTGCATCTCATGTTTCATCTTCCACCTCTCGTTACAGCCAAATGCTTACCACGTTCTTCAAACTCTTCCTGACAGTCAGCGCAGCGCTGGCAGCCCGCCACCAGTTCCCGGCGCCGCTCGGGTATCTCTTCCCCGCAGTCGCGGCAGTGAGTAGCCGAAACTGCGTGATGGTTGATGCGCATGTTCTGGATGGTCATTTCCAGCCGGCGCTCTGCCAGCTCGTTGGCCTGATCGATGATTTCTGCGCTCATGCTGCACCGCCTTCAACGCGCTTGAACTCGATCGCCCAAACCCAGGGGTTGGCTTGCCAGCTTTCATCGCCGTAGATGGATGACCACAACTCAGCAAAGTTGTCGTATGGCGTCATAACCTCGCCGCCGCTATCCGGGTCAGAGTATGTTGGCCGCCATCCGGTAAGCTCCAAGCCTTCAGCCTGAGCATCTTCTTGGCTGATACTGTTGAGCCGCTCGACACGCACGTCGGTGATTTCCAGCAGAATGCGGCTGGCTGCTCTCGGCATATGAATGGAAGGTTTCCAGCACGAACGGCCATCTTCATAACCATCGTCATCACCCCAGGTAAAATCACCATCAGCTGCATAAATGGCGTGACCAGAGTAATAGCCGTTGCCAAACGGCATTTCATGAATAACCGTAGCCGGCCGGTCTGGCGTCCATGGTTGGATTCGACCATCCTCATCCAATTCGTGGCTGACTACTCCCCACGTTTCACGCACCCAGATGCGGTCGCCTGGCTTGCCATAAGGACAGATGATCGAGACCATTTGACCATTACCCAAAATTACAGGGTGAATAACACCACGAAGAGATTCAGCTTTCTGCTGAATTTGTTCTTCTGTCAGGCCCTGATAATGATTGGCCGCGAGGGAAGTGGCCCAGTCATAGGTTGTGGCCAGGCACGCTATATCGAGATTCAGCTTTATTTCGCGCCTGGTCTGCATCTTCCGACCGTCGAGAATGGCCCGCACCATCTCCCCGTTGAATATCATTCCGCGTTCTTTCATGATTCCACTCCATACCTTTTGTTCATGCGGCCAATAACACTGACAAATTTCACCAGGCTGACACCCATCGGCTTTACCTTCTCGTAGTGCTTGCGAAGGATAGGGGGGCATACAGCGTTCCACTTCGGTTTAGGCTTTACGCTCATCGCTTTGGTTATCTCTTCTGCGCAGCGACGAGCCTGGGCGCGGAGAGCGTTTTCTTTTTCTTCTGGCGTCATGCAGCCTCCCGCTTCTTATTGAGGTGGGGTGCATTCGAAAGGAAAACGGCCCTTGCGAAGCCCAGGGGAGTAGCACTGCGAATGTTGGCGCGCTCGTCGCTGGGTGGGCATTCGTGAATTCGGTTGTCCGGATACCAGTCAGTCACCAATCCGGCAAAGGACGTCCCGGATATGACCTCGATCGCCTTTTTCTTCGGCACCATGCGGCCGCAGGCCAGCTTCACGGCGTCGATAGCCGCTTCAACCATCGGGTGCATATTCTCTGCCGGCGCCTTGAAGCCGTTACCCGCCCAGAGGCAGGTCTGCTTCGTGTAGTTGTCATCCGTGCACAGCCCAGTGAACTGGTACGGATGGAATGTGTAATTGGCCGAGCCGAAGATGCTACTGAACACGCTCACCGGGTTTTCGAATGCCCACGGGCAGCCAGCCGCTAAACCAGTCATCCGACATTGCTCAGCGACCAGCGCGGCCTTGGCCTGGAAATGCGGGTCTTTGGCGCGCTTGGACTCGAACCAGCGGGACCCGGAAACAGCCACGTCCGTGCATGGTGGGAAGCCGATGACGATGACGACGTTTTCAGAGCGGATAATCTGAGATAGCCTCGGCATCGCCTCAAGGATGGTTGCCGATATGCGCTCAACAGGACCGTCGATCGAAGTTTCAGGGTGCTGCGGGTCCACCAGTACGGCGCGATAACCTGCTTCGACCCATGGCTCAGCCATGACGCCAGTGATATCGCACAGGCAGATAATGGTTCCCTTGCTCATGCTGCCTCCGTCTTCACTACGTCGATGGCGCAGCCGGGTATCAGCTCAACGGAAGAGGCGCACTGGTTTCCCCAGCGGCTCCAGCCTGGTGCTGTGCTGCGACTGAACAGCTCAATCCGCGGCACGTCGCCGTAGAGCAGTTCCAGGCGGTGCCGAGCTTCCCACGGTTTCTCGCTGTGCGCGCCGAGAGGGCTGTAGACCACCTGCTTAATGCCGGCGTGCTTGCGCTCCAGCCCGGCGCCGCGGGTGGCGATCAGCACGTCTTCGGTATTGGCGCGGGTGTGATTGCCGCCGTTCATGCGCGTTTCGGCATTCAGCAGGGCGAGGAAGTCGTAAAAGTCGGTCACATCGCCCTCTGCCAGAGACTTGGTAATGCGTAGTTCGGCCAGCTGATTCAACTTCACCCAGGTGAAGCCCTTCATTGTGCGCACCGTAAATCCCCAGGCCTCGGCCAGCTCGATCGCCTCCTGGTTGTGGGTGCCGGTGTACCACATCGCCAATACGGCGTTATCCGCGGCGAGCTCCCACACCGGGAGCCGCTTCATATCGAGCAAGCTCATGGTGGGGTAGTGATCGACGGCGGCGCCGTTGCTGATCGTGTTCCCGTAAGACCAGGCCGGGTCAGCATAGATAAGTGAGTAGCGGTTCATTGCGCACCTCTTTTCGTGTCCAGCTCTTCAGCCAGCCTCTGAGCCTTTAAAGGGTTGTTGACCACCTCACCCCACGGCATAAGCCAGCCTTTCACTTCTTTCAGAAAGGGAAGGCGCACCGCGCCAACCCTGATATCGTCCTGAGCGTGCTTCATGCTCGACCCCGTCAAAAGGGAATGTCGTCGTCGAAGTCCGGCGGATTCTGGATGTTCTGAGCGTGCTGATTAGCAGCCTGCTGAAGCCGGGAATGAGGTACTGCATTAGGGTTTTGCGCATAAGGATTAGCGCCAGCCTGCTGGCGACCACCACCGGAAAACTGAGGATTACCCTGGACGCGATCGTCTTTATCTTTCATCGACTTTTCCAGGGCAGCGATAGCGGTTGCCGCTTCGTTTTCGCTGTATTCGGCATAAGTGCGACGCGAGCCAGGCTGGAAAACATGGCGGACTTCGAATTTATAGCCGTCAGTTCCATCGCCTTTGGTGTACAGGACTTTCTGCAGGAACAGGCCCACTTTCTTGCCAACCAGCGCCGGGCAATGCCACTCAACACCATTTTCTGTTTGCACTTGTTCTGGCTGAGCGCTTTTAACCTGGGCAGCCCAGAGAAGGGCAGAGATCAAACCCATGCCAAAAGTTTGCTGGCCATCTTTCCCGATGTAGTTGATGCGCAGGTAGTTGGCTTTGGCGCCGTCACTGTCCAGGCTCAGCTCAAGCGCCTGTGACTGACTGCCATCCTTACCGAAGGTATAAATGGCTGAGGTAATGAATCCCTCATAAGCACCAGTTTCGCTAATTCCGCCAGTGGCGCCTGCTTTCTTCGCCAGGCTGGCAGCTTCGGTATTCCATACAAAAGACATTGGCTGGTTCATGATTGTGATCCTTATAATTCGGTCATAAATTCAGTGATAGCGACGTCAACGGCTTTAAGGTCGTTATCCATTTCAGTGAGCCCCGGAAACAGGTCCGGAGGCGCTTTTGCGGTGTCGTTGTCGTCACCCTTAATCAAAAAAACGTGCTTCCCGTCTTTCTTGATGGCCCGCAGAACGATGGAGAAATACCCCTCAGGCGTAAGCTTTTCGTTCAACATCTTGCCGGTGGTTTTCATCCTGATTTTCCCGTCCGACTCTTCGGTATGGGCCAGGAAGTAAACCCTGAAGTCGTCCGGCAGCCGTGTGGCGGCCATAATGATTTGCCACACGTGATCTGCCATTTCCGTAAACTTCTGATACCCGGTCTGGTATGCGCGCATCATGTTTTCGTGTTGCATGACGACCTGGAAATCGTCAATAACCAGTACGCGTCTTGTCTTCGAAAGCACCATGCGGTTGATGGAGTCCAGCACCGCATCCCAGGCATCAAACCGGATGATGTTTCCACGCTGCACAGAGCCATCCGGCAGCTCTTTCCCGTTGAGCTTCCAGCCGGTAGCGCGGAATGGCAGCATCTTCGGAATGCATTGCAGTAAAATCACTTCGTCAGGTGTGAAGTTGCGCAGGCTGTATGACTTGCCGGCGCCGCTATCACCCAGGATGAGTACAGGCGTTCCCATATCAGGCTCCTTTCAGCCAGTGCTTAACGGTGAATTCCATGTCTTCGTCCAGATCAGTCCCGAGAAGCCAGCGGAGATACCCCTTATCTTCTGCAGCAACCTCCTCAAAGGTTTTTCCCTTGTGCTTACCGAAACGCATTCGGTAGAGAAGGGAGGGGCTTGCCGATATCTCGCGCATCTCGCGGATCGTCCACTGCGCCTCGCGGCCCATGTACATCAGCAGCTCTGCGGTGACATAGCAGTCATACAGAGCGCGGTGTGCATAGAGCCCTTCAGGAAGGGTGGGTTTAAGCCCAAGGCGGTAACGCAGGTACTGGTTGCCATGGCTTTCAAACTCCGGATAAAGCTTTCGCGCCAGCTTCAGCGTGCAAATCCATGGGGCATCAATCTGTGGAAGCTTGCCCTTGTCGAATGCGGCGTTATGAGCCACATAAACATTGGCCCCCAGGTAGCGGCCGATTACCTCGCTGATGAACGGAGCATCGGCTACCATGTCTTCGGTGATGTGGTGAATGGCCATAGCCTCAAAACCGATCGCTTCCGGAGGGCGAACAAAATCGCTCATCGGGTTGCAGATCGCGCCAAATTCAATATCGACGCTGGCGATTTCCACAATTCCGCCTTCAAAGCTGGTTGTTTCGGTATCAATTACGCGCAACATCTTTCATCTCCGTATTGGCGTCGCTTACTGCGTCATATTCGGCCAGTTGCCTGGCCGCGTTATCGAGGTCTTCTGGCTGCAGGTCATAGGCAACAATCACCATGGCCAGAGCCAGCATTCCGCTTTCCTGACTTACCATCTCGTTCTCCGTGAGGACTTCTGGCGCCCAGGGTGTTTAATGAAATATTTCTCGGCGCACCCTTTGTCGTCGCAGAAATGCGCCTGGCGGCTGGTCATGTAGTTCGTGATGTTGCGAACGACGCAATCATTCGGATGGCGAAGTGCGTAGCAGTGTTCGCACATGACTGCGTTAAGGTGTTCGGTTGCCGTGGAGAGGAAGATTTTTTCCTCAAAGCTGCCCGGTACGCCGCGGGAATCGACGTAATCGACCATGTTCTGGGTGATGCCGGCATCATTGGTAAACACTCCACGACCGACAAGTTTCACGATGTGTCCACCCATTTTCAGGCGTGTGCCTGCAGGCAAAGAGGCAAGACGTTCAGAAGTTAAACGCGGTAAAGGTTGCATGGTTTACTCCTTAAAAAGGTTGTAAGAATCCCGGCACCGGAATGGCTGCCTGATAGCTCAGTTAAATTCGTGCGCTGATATGCGCGGTTAATGCGTCCCGGCTGGTACCAGGTTCGGTTCGATACTGCGTGAAGCGTATGGCCGGCGGATGTGGCGCAGATTGCCCTGCGGCTCATGCCAGTAGCTGCCGTCGCGATAGTCGAAGCTGACCAGCCAGGCGGCCCCGGTGCGGCGATTGCGCATCATCACGGCGCGTCCGTTGTTAGGAATTGAGTTAGCCATTGAACACCCCCGTAACGTGCAGAATTTTGATAATCAACGCTGTCCAGATAACGCCGCAGATCAGCAGGCAGTAAATCAGTGAACGAATGCCTTGTTTGCTCATACTTCCTCCCGCGCTTTCAACATTGCATCAGCCATCAGGTAAGAAAGTTCAGCAACCATGTTTTCACGGTTATTAGCCACAGGGTGCTGTTCGCTCTCTGGATAACTTGCTAACCATCCCTGCATCGCTTTTGCCGCAAAGTAATCACGAACAGTCAAACCTTCGTACCCTTGCGTTGGATATGCAGGGCCGCCATTGTTTTCTTTGCTCATTTTCCACCCCAGCATGCGAAGCTAAAAAAAAGGACAGCAACCAAAAACGGAACGACCTTTAACCAAAAATTACGCCATGCAGGCTTGTCTTGTTCGCGGATCATCTCTTCACCTTTGCCTTATCGCGGCTAACGGAGCGTTGTTACCTATCACCGGCGCCAACGTTGTTGTTTGGATGGATTGAATATACAAAATACAATCAATCTTGTAAACACATAAAATTGTATTTTGTTGTATTTAACAATCAAGTGGTTGTTTTTGTTGTTTTTATATTTGTTATTTGGCGTATTTCAGGAAGGAATGTTGTGTTACAGGCGAAAAAAAAGCCCGGCATCGGGCTTTGCAGTAGTGATAGTGGTTATTTTTGCAGGGATTTTATTGCGGAAGGGGTAAGCATAGAAGGGGGAAGGCTGCGAAGGTTATAAATGTAAGTCATATAGCACCCGCAATCTCTTGGGAGCGGTATGTCATTAAGGAATCCATCAACCCCGGGCTTTATCAATTTTTTCTTTATCGCCCATGATCCCTTAATTGTATAGATCCTCCCCTCTCGTTCTGCATGCTCTTTGCAGCCCCTTGATTTCCATACAGCCGCAAGGGCATTGTTATCAACTGCATAACTGTGATCAGCCGCATTAAGTAGCGTTTTCGCATTTTTAACCGAATAGTCTATGCTTACTGGTTGATACTGTTTTAACTTCTTTTTTGTGGACTGTTTTTTATGCCAAATAAAAACGAACAGGCAACACGTAACTGCTAAGAACGCCCCAAGCAAAAAAGAGAAAAAACTCATGATTACAATCCCTTAATGGTTAAAGTAAAACTGAATACCAGAAAACCCTTCCTATGATTTCAACATCTTGCTCCATTGCCTCTTCGTCTTCTCGGTTGAAGCTGCGTATCACAAGAATTCCACCTGGCTTACGGTATAACTGCTTTATCCGCTTTAGCTTTTCATCTCCGGCACCTGGTTGCGCGATAGCATATAGTTTTCCATCAATGATCCGTTTGTTATTGGTGTCTACTGCAACCGTTGTTCCATCTGGAATAACAGGCTCCATACTGTCTCCAGTGGCTGGGAAGCAGATAACTCCAGAACCATCGCTGTTAGCGCCAACTCTTCGTAAGGTTGCTTTGGAGAACCTCAACTTAAAGCCATTGTGATCATCGCTTTGAATGCGTCCATCCCCGCAGGCAAATTCGATATCTTTCAAAAAAGGCACTTCTACTTCGCCCTCACTTAGTGGGGTATTTTTGTCCCATGAATCGACTTGGGACCATTCTTTTTCGGGAGGAATTTCACTGGTCATTTCATGCTCCCCCGTTAAGAGCCAGCTAACTGAGCACTTTAAAGCTGCTGCCAGCTCCGGCAAGTATCTTGGGCGCTTAGTCCTTCCGTCTTCGAGTTGCTGTATGGCCTGCTGAGAGGTTTTAGCTAGTGAAGCCAGCTCCGCTTGCGTCAATGATAGCTCCGCACGCCTAAGTTTTACTCTGTCCGCAATATTCATATCCACCTCATAAACCGATCCCTCATGCTTACAAGAAACAAGGTATTTGACAAACAAGTTTGTTTGACAATAAAATACAAATAACCTTGTAAAGGAGGCATCATGGAAACTCTTTCTGACCGCGTTAAAAAACGCCGCAGTGAACTTAATTTGACCCAGGCCGGTCTTGCTGAGCTTTCTGGAACCAAACAGCAGACTATTCAGCAAGTTGAATCCGGATTAACAAAACGCCCACGCAAGCTCATTGAGCTGGCGACCGCCCTTCAGTGCGAGCCACGCTGGCTTCTTTTTGGAGAGCAAGGGAATAAAACCAATGCCGCCTAACCGGCGGCCATTCCAAACAACACCAGAGGAAGTATTACAAATGGAGAGTTCAACGACACGCAACAAAGTGGAGGCTCGCAGGATAGAAAGCTGGTTACACAGCCAGATAGCTGAACTGGGAACCACGAATATCGCCAAAGTGGCCGGAGTGAATAAGTCGACGGTGAGTCGCTGGCGGGAAAGTCTGCTGCCGAACATGTCGCTACTGCTGGCCATCCTGATTTCTAACAGGCCGGGAGAGAAAGGTGACTTTGAAGCATGAGTGGGAACAGAAGGGCGAAAGCCGCAGTGCGGTAACACTAACGGCTTTCTACGCGAATTAACTGGATCAATTCACAGGAGTAATTATGGCAAATACTGCCGAAGTAATCAATTTCCCTGTGCCTGTCGTGGCACTACAGGAGCTGCGCGTGGCAGATCTCGACGATGGGTTTACGCGCATCGCCAATGAGCTCCTTGAAGCTGTCATGCATGCGGGTTTGTCGCAGCATCAGCTTTTGGTGTTCATGGCTGTCATGCGCAAAACATACGGTTTCAACAAGAAATCTGACTGGGTCAGTAACGAGCAAATCTCCGTGCTGACCGGCATTCTTCCGCACAAGTGTTCAGCTGCAAAAAGCGCCCTGGTTAAGCGGGGGATATTAACCCAAACCGGTCGCGTAATCGGGATTAATAAAGCGGTCAGCGAATGGTCATCTTTACCCGTAAAAGGTACAGAAAAAAAACCTTACCTGAAAAAGGTAACATTACCCGAATCAGGTAAGAAAAGTTTACCCGAATCAGGTAAAGCCTATTACCCGAATCAGGTAAACACAAAAGACAAACATACAAAAGACAATAAAGACAATATTAATAACCCCCCTAAATCCCCCCGGGCGGTTTCGTTCGATGCGTCAGCTGTTCAGTTGCCTGACTGGCTTTCTGCAGAAATCTGGTCGTCATGGGTGGCATACCGTCGCGACCTGAAAAAGCCGATCAAGTCTCAGCAGACCGTCACCCAGGCTATCAACCTGCTGGACCGTTGCAGACTGAACGGTTACTCCCCTGACGAAATTATTAACCAGAGCATCGCGAATGGCTGGCAGGGACTCTTTGAGCCGAAAGGCGCCAGACCGCAGCGCCGGCATGAGCCCCGCGTCACTGAGCGGTTCGCTGACAAAGACTACGGAAAAACCGAAATTCCGGACTGGATGAGGGATCAGCAATGAACCTGGACGAAAGAATCACCCTGGTCGAAAAACAGCTGCAGGAGCTGTCACAGCCAGCGCTGGACATCCCAAACACCGAAGTCATTAAGCAGTTAGTGGTCTGCGAAAAGCACGGCGACTATGAGCAACGCCAGCGCGTATCAACTGGCCTTGTCCGTCTGCCAGGGGCGCCGACAAGCTGCCCGGGATGCCTGAAAGATGAGCTCGTTTTCCTGCGAAACGAGAAGGCCAAAACGGATGACAGAACTCGCACTGCGAATGTTGAACGCCTGATGCTTGAGCTCAAGGTCCCGGCCCGGTTTGAAGCCTGCACGCTGGATAACTACCTGCCGGTGAGCGAAGACGCGGAGTTTGCGCTGAAAGTCTGCCGAGCTTATGCCACCCGCTGGCCAGATCGACGGAAGAACGGCGGCGGCCTGGTTATGTGCGGCAAACCCGGCACGGGAAAAAACCATCTGGCTTATGCAATTGCGAAAAGCGTTATCGCAGAACACCAGAGCCCGGTTGTTTTCACCACCGCGCTGAAAATCGCCCGGGAGTTTAAATCCACCTGGTCAAAAACGGCGACCCGCTCCGAGGAAGACGTGATCCGCTTCTTCACCAAGCCGGACCTGCTGATTATCGACGAGGTAGGCATTCAGTTCGGCAGCAAAGCCGAGGAGATGATCATGTTTGAAATCATCAACACCCGCTACGAGCGACTGAAGCCGACGATCCTGATCAGCAACCTGCCGAAGGATGAGCTGACGCAGTTCATCGGCGAGCGGGTCATCGACCGCATGAACGACGGCGGCGGCTGCACGATTTCGTTTACCTGGGACAGCTATCGGGAGAACCGGTCATGAAAAAGAACTCTGGCAAACAAGCCGTAATCAATTACGTCGCGCTGCATCCTGGCTGCAGCTTTCAAGATATCCGCCGCGGTACCGGTCTTGACTCTTCAGTGGTCAATTCCTCCCTGTGGCAGATGCACCGTGACGGCCAGGTTAAGCGTGAGGGTGAGTGCAGGAGCTATCGCTACACCCTGATCGACACAACAGCCGTAACCGACAGCGATCCATCTGTTCAGTATCGCCAGCGTCCTGGCGGTGTAAACCCAATGACCAACCTGTTTAACCAGTGCCTGGCGGGAGTAAGAAAATGACAATCACACTACAGGCAGTAAACGAGCTAATCGCCTCCCTGGAGAGCGCAGGCGAGCTGTCGATCAGAGAGCAGAAGTTCCTGAAGCTGGCGAAAGCGTTTAAGCAGCTGGCTGCGGAGAATGTGGCGCTGAAGTCGTTTGGCGACAAGCTGAATGATATGCATAACGCACTGAATGGAGAAGGGACAGGCATTCAAGGGCGTGCAGAAGTAGCTTGCCAGCAGGTCGCACTGGAAGCAGCAATTGAAGAGTTCGACGCTATTGAAACCCCCGCCACCGATCGCATCGTAGCCGGGATTAAGGCTGATGGGGTGGAGATGTTCGCTCTGATGTTTGCTGAAGAGGCGATCAAAGACAACAACATCACAACCGGCTGGAAAGCCAGAGCAAGCAGAGCGGCCTCTGAATACGCAGAGTTGCTGCGCGAGGGGGCCGACAAATGAGCATCGCCACTTATCTCAATACCGGTTTAGCCATTCTGGGATGGGCATACATCATGGTTAAAACAGGCCAGTGGATTACCAAAAATGCTCTTAGGCAGTGGGACAAGCGTCGTAAGGAATCTCGCCGCCAGAAAGCTGTGAATGAGTTTTATGACGCCTTTGAGCTTAACAGCCTGGAGCCCGGCTCTACCGTTCGCCTGGCCACTAAAGGCGATCTGACAATCATGATGTTCCGCAGCGAGGGGGCCGACAAATGAGCAACCGCATTCCTAACTTCGGCTGGAACCGCTTGAAACTGGCAACTCTCACTTATGAGCAACTGGCTCAACTGGAAGAGCAAGTGAAGGCTGAGCACTCCTGCAAAAACGGCATTCACCTGTTCGACAAAGCCGGTCAGCGCAAACTCGATGCCCTTAGCTGGGCCGTATACAACAAGCAGAAGGCGGAGCGTGCCGCATGACAACTGATATCACCGAACTGGCGCAGAGCCTGAAAGCGGCAGCCAATACAACCTCCGCCGCCATCGACCGCCTAAAAGCATTCCCAAGCGACGAACTAATTGACCTTTCACAGCACGAAGGTGAACAGGTCGACATTGATATCGCAACGCTCAACCAGTGGTACGAGCTATCAAGTCCGGCCAACATCCTCGCGCTGGTAGAGGCGCTGGAGCATTACAAGTCACGTGAAGAGCGCGTGACAAGTCTGGTGCGCAACAACTCAAAAAGTTGGGATGAGCTGTATCGACAGGTAGAGGCCAAAGGAAAACGAAACGTTGAGCTGGTAGAGGCGCTGGAGAAGGCGCAGCAGCGCATCGCCGAGCTGGAATCTCGTACCGTCACCTTTAAGTTGCCATTTACACCAGAGCCAAGCGCGTTTGCTCCGTGGGCAGCCAAAGCTTTTTACCAATTTCACAAGGATACGGTTAAGTCATGTGTTGCGGTTTTTTCAGATGCGTGCGCAGCCGCTGGCATCAAGGTGGAGGCTAAATGATGTGGGTCCTCATAATCTGGATGTTCGGCGCTTATGGAAACCCGACCATCACCACTCAAGAGTTTCAAACAGAATCCGCCTGTCGAGCAGCGTTTGCCGAAGTAAAAAAGGTAAACAATGCCGATGTTTCACTACGTGGCGTATGCACGCCTAAGGGTGACCAATGACCAAATCAACCATAACCAGAGAGCAGTTACTCGAAATTATTGAAACCGATCATGTGCAGTGCGGTGAGGCATCTTATCTAGCCAGAATGGCGCTGGCCGCAATGGCCAGCGAGCATAAACGCAATCCTGTGCTGGCGTATGCCGACAGTTATCGCGATATGGCGAATCAAGGTGTTGAGTCAGTCCCAATATGGAGCGTCATTACCGACCTCGAGCGAAACATAGCGCCGCTCTATCGCCACGCGCAGCAGCCGGTAGTTGACGCCGATGATAATTTCTATTCGTGGTTTGGCAGGGAGTGGCAGGAGAATTATCAGCATAACCAATACACCACAGCGGCTAAGCAAATGCTGGGTGTGATGGCTGAATCTGCGTGGAAAGCTGGGCGCCGCGCCGCCATGCTCTCAGCCGCCCCGCAGGAGGTGAAAGGTGAATAAGGTCGAATTGCTTCAGAAGATATCAGCACTAGCCACTGAATGCCACACGCTGGCCTGTGAGCTTGATATTGGTCATGAGCGCACGGAAATGTTCGAAATCTACGGCGTGCTGCACAACCTCGGTCGCCGCGGGTACGCTAGCCAGGTAGGTCGGCGAATGAATCCATTGCTCACATCCTGCGATGACGACGATGATGATGATTGGGACGAGGATGACGACTGATGCCTAAATCCCCAGCAGAACGCAAAGCCTCCAGTTGAAATCAAACCCCTCTCCTGGGGGGTTTTATCGTATATGCTCATTTTGCATTTATCCCCGGGAAGGGCGATAATTACCTCGTCAGCCTGAGCAACTGACACGATTACCCGGCGCCAAGTGGGGACACATGGCGCAAACACTGCAATTTGAGAAGAGTTATCAAAACGTACTGATTCCCGCAGAGCCGGGAACCAGCGAATACCTGCAACTTATCCCGGTAGGGCAACTGCTTTGCGGTGAGTTCCGCAAGCCCCGGAATTACGCATTCCACAAAAAGTTCTTCAAGCTTCTGACTCTCGGGTATCACTACTGGACCCCTTCCGGTGGTCTCATTGAGCCCGCTGAGCGTGCCCTCATATCCGGGTTTATCGACTTCCTCTCATCCGACTTCGATCAGCGCGCTGCGCTCCAGAACGCCGCGGAGATGTATCTCTCCTCTGTCGGTATTTCTCGTTCCCGCGATATGGCGCTGCTGAAACACTTCGAATCCTTCCGCGAGTGGGCAACCATTCAGGCTGGCTTTTATGACGAATACCAGATGCCTGACGGCAGCCGTCGTTGTGTCGCAAAGTCGATCTCCTTCGCCAGCATGGACGACAGCCAGTTTAACGGCGTCTACAAATCAGTGCTGAATGTGCTCTGGAACTACATTCTGCGTCGCAAATTCCACTCGCCGGCTGAGGCTGAAAACGCCGCCAGTCAGCTGCTGAGCTTTGCGGGGTGATGGCTATGCAATGCCTTCTCGCCAAAGTAATGGAGCGCGGCATCTTCCGCGTGCCTGCGCGCCGCAAGCGCAAGGTCGAAGATAAGCCTTCCGACATCCCGACCCTGAAAGACTATACCGCCCGCCTGGTCGATAAGAAGTGGCTACGCCTGAGAGCACGGAGGCCACATGCGTAAACCAGCACGTCGTAAATGCGCCCACTGCCGCGAATGGTTCCATCCTGCCCGGGAAGGGCAGGTGGTATGCAGTTTTGAATGCGCTAGCGCGATCGGCAAAAAACAGACAGCAAAAGCCCGGGAAGCAGCGAAGGCCAGAGCGGTGAAGCGCCAGCGCGAATCCGAGAAGGAGGGGCGTCAGCGCCGTAAAGCAAGATTGGCTGAGCTCAGACCTAACGGTTACTACAAAGCCCAGGCTCAGAAGGCATTCAACGCCTACATCCGCGCTCGTGATGCTGCTTTGCCATGCATCAGTTGCGGCGAGACCAACCCGCCTGATCTGCATGGCGGCCAGTGGGACTGCGGCCACTTCAAAACGGTCGGCGCTTACCCTGAGTTGCGTTTTGAAGAGCGCAACGCTCATAAACAGTGCAAATCGTGCAATGCCGGGGCTGGTAAGTACACCGCCAAAGAGTCGACGGTTGCTCAGCAATACGAAGCTGGCCTGGTCGCTCGTTACGGACAGGAGTATGTCGACTGGCTTAACGGACCCCACGAAATGACCAACTACCGCCGGGAAGACTTTATTCGTATTCGCGATGAGTACCGCGCCAAGCTCAAAGCACTGAAACAACGGGAGGCCGCATGAGCCGTGACGTTATCGAACGCATCCGCGACCGCTGGCAAAAGCTTCGCCTCCTGCGTAGCCGCGGCACCGTGCTGGTCGACTACAAAATATTACGCAATTTCGTCCGTATCTATAAGCGCCTGGGAGAAGCAGCATGACAGCTCAATACTTGGAATTTGTTCGCCAGCAGCTGATAGTGGCCACCGCCGATCTGAGTGGTGCGACGAAAGGACAGTTGGTTGCTTTTGCAGAGAACGCGCAATTCACCGCTACGGCGCGCAGCCGGGGTAGGAAGAAAGTTTATAGCGAGGTCAAACAACGCATGGTTAACCCGGACGGGCCGCCGATGAGTGGCAGCCAGTCCCGCGTTAAGGGTTCATCAATCGCTCTCGTGCTGCCTGTTGAGTATTCGACGGCCAGTTGGCGCCGGGCTCTGCTGTCGCTGGAAGAGCATCAGAAAGCATGGCTGCTGTGGAATTACAGCGACAATATCTGTTGGGAGCACCAGGAGACGATCACCCGGTGGGCATGGGAGCAATTCAGCGAGAAGCTGGCCGGCATACGCATTGCGAAGAAGACTGTCGATCGCCTTCGTCAACTTATCTGGCTGGCCGCGCAGGATGTCAAAGCCGAGCTGGCAGGGCGGGAGACGTATGAATACCAGTCGCTGGCGGAGCTGGTTGGTGTAGCAAAGTCCACATGGACAGAAACCTACCTCCCTCATTGGCTGGCGCTGCGCAGCAGTTTTGTGAAGCTTGATAGCGACGCTCTCATATCGGTAACGCGATCACGTTCACAACAAAAGGCGACAAATTTAGATGTAAGTCTTGCAAAACCGAACTGAAAGGCATATATTCCATGTTAATCTGATATCGTCGCCATAGCTTCGATTGTCGACACACAAAGAATTCAAGCCCGAGGTTAACGCCTTGGGCTTTTTTATGCCTGCGATCCGGTCAGGGCTCTTGGGTTGAGACGTGCTGCACGACACGTCGACACCCGCCGCGCAGAGCCCTGAACCAGATTGTTCGCATAGCTTAACAAGGTTAAAGCACCCGACTCATAATCGGATGATTTCAGGTTCGATCCCTGATGCGAGCACCAATTCAGCGCCATTAGCTCAACCGGAGAGAGCAATAGCCTTCTAAGCTATCGGTTTCAGGTTCGAGTCCTGAATGGTGCGCCAGATAATGGCCTGACCTGATGACGGGCTCATAATCCAATCCATCAGGGGCGCTGCTGCAACAGCGTCGCAGGCCGCCAGACCCAGCCAGGGTATTTTCGGTCATCACCGACATTGCTATTACCCTCATGCTTATTGCCCGCCTTTTTGCGGGCTTTTTTATTATCAGGTCCCGCGGGAATCGTCATCGACACGCTTCGTTGTTAAATCCAGCCCGACGGGCCTGACCCTTTCAAACACACACAGCACCCGCTAACAACGCGAGGTGAGAGTATGTATCGCATGGAAAAGATAACCACTGGTGCTGCCTATGGCGCTTCAGCCGGGAGCATCCTTAACGGCATGCTAAATGCCTATAGCCCCGAGCAGTGGAATGCCATCGGCGTACTGGTGGGCATTGTCATCGCCGTACTTACGTATCTGACGAATTTGTACTTCAAGATTCGCGAAGACAATCGACGTAGCAGGAGCCGAGATGAACCCGACGCTGAGGAATAAGCTGATTGGTGCGATCGCCGGCGGTTCGGGCGCGATCGCAATTGCTTCTGTCATGCTTGGTAATGCCGACGGCCTGGAAGGAAGGCGTTATTACGCCTATCAGGATATTGTCGGCGTATGGACTGTTTGTGATGGCCACACTGGCGCCGATATTCGCCGCGGTCACCGTTACACCGACAGAGAATGCGACAACCTGCTGAAGGCAGATCTGCGGAAGGTGGCAAGTGCCATTGACCCGCTTATCAAAGTCCGCATTCCTGAACCTACCCGCGCCGCGCTTTACTCATTCACCTACAACGTTGGCTCAGGTGCTTTTGCCAGTTCCACGCTGTTGAAGAAATTGAATGCTGGGGACGTGCCGGGAGCGTGTAAGGAACTGCAGCGTTGGACGTATGCCGGCGGCAAGCAGTGGAAGGGCCTGATCACCAGGCGCGAGATTGAGCGTGAAGTCTGCGAGTGGGGCCAGAAATGAGCCGATTAGCAGCCATTATCAGCGCCGTTGTGATCTGCCTGATAGTCAGCCTCAGCTGGCTGGCCAGTCACTATCACAGCAACGCCACCGAGTTCAAAAGGCAGCGGGACAAAGCGACTGAGCAGCTCAGCCTGGCGAACGGCACCATTGCTGACATGCAGACTCGACAGCGTGACGTCGCAGCGCTTGATGCCAAATACACGAAGGAATTAGCCGATGCAAAAGCTGAAAATGATGCTCTGCAGCGCAAGCTTGATAATGGTGGTCGGGTGCTCGTCAAAGGCAAGTGTCCAGTGTCAGCCGCAACCCAAACCACCGGCGCCCCCAGCATGGGCGATGATGCCACCGTCGAACTCTCTGCAGTTGCTGGACGAAACGTTCTCGGTATCCGAGCCGGAATCATCAGTGACCAAAAATCCCTGAGTGTCCTGCAGGACTATATCCGCACGCAGTGTCTGAAATAGCAAAGTGGGTTAAAATCATCAGTGGCTAGGGTAGCTCCCGAAAAGCGGCATCGTCACCGCCTGCCACTGATATCCTGACGAGCAACTTAGACGAGGTTGTTATGGAAAACCAAAAGCAAAGATACATGATTGCAAGCCTGTTTGAAGAGCTTGTTATCGCCAGAGGTCTGATTAAAGAAATTTGCGAGGAGCGTGGTATCCCTGAGCCGAAGGCCTCATTGATGAGGATGGAGAAGGCGATAAGCGAAGCAAAAGAACACATGGCAGAAAATATTTAAATCAGGTCGCCTCGGCGGCCTTTTTTATTGGCATTACAGGAGTCATTCATCGAGTGGCTTCGATAATGTCAAAGCGAGGAACTGTTTATGGCAACACCGGACTGGGAGGCCATCGAATCGGCATACCGGGCCGGAGTCCTTAGTCTCCGTGATATAGGCGATAAATACGGCGTTACTGAAGGGGCTATCAGAAAGAGGGCTAAAAAGTTTGATTGGGTACGCAAGGCCAGTACGCAGGTACGCAAAAATGGTACGCAAAGTGGTACGCAAAAGAGTAAGGCGCGTACCAGCGAAAAGCCTGCCAGCTCTGGCTGTACGCAAAAAAGTACGCAACCAAAAGCCGAACCTCCACCAGATACGAAACCGATACGCGGGGTGCGTACCTATCCGCCGACTAACCCATTTCAACCCGGCAACCAGCAGGCGTTAAAACACGGTGGTTATGCCCGCCGTCTTCTGCTTAAAGATGAGGTCATTGAAGACGCGAAAGCGTTGACACTCGAAGACGAATTATTTCGCCTTCGGGCTAACAACCTTGTCGCCGCAGAGAATATTGGCCGGTGGTTGACCAAGCTGGATGATGCTGAAGGGGACCAGGAAAGAAAGGTGTTGATGGAAAATATCAGCGCCGCCGAGAAGGCGATGATGCGCAATACCGTTCGTATTGAGTCCATCGTCGGCACGCTTGCGACGGTAGGCAAAATATTTGCTGATACAGACTATCGCAAGGCTGCTACTGATAAGGTGTCGCTGGAGGCTGATCGTCTTCGCCGTGATGCAGGTATTGATGATGGCAACGGAGAGCGTGACCTCAATGACTTCTACTCTGACATCCAAACCGACGCTGAATCCGGTCCTGCGTAGCTTCTGGACGACGCAGGCGCGTAACAAAGTGCTTTATGGTGGCCGGTCATCGTCAAAATCGTGGGATGCCGCTGGCATAGCCATATTTCTGTCGAATAAATACAGCCTGCGCTTTTGCTGTGCACGTCAGATCCAGAACAAAATTGAAGAGTCGGTGTATACCCTGCTCAAAATTCAGATTGACCGCTTTGGCCTGCGGCATCGTTTCCGCATTCTGAACAACAAAATCATTAACCGGGTGACCGGGTCTGAATTCGTCTTTTATGGGCTCTGGCGCAACATTGAAGAGATTAAGTCTCTGGAAGGTATCAGCGTTCTGTGGCTTGAAGAGGCCCACGCGCTGACGGAATACCAGTGGAAGATACTGGAGCCTACCATCCGTAAAGAGGGCTCAGAGTGCTGGTTTATCTTTAACCCCGGACTGGTGACTGATTTCGTGTGGCGTAATTTTGTGGTCGACCCGCCAGAAGATACGCTGATACGCAAAATCAACTACGATGAAAACCCATTTTTGTCCGACACCATGCTGAAGGTTATCGAAGCCGCTAAGCGCCGGGATCCGGATGGGTTCAAGCACGTCTACGAAGGCGTGCCAGAGTCGGATGATGATGCGGCCATTATCAAGCTGTCATGGATTGAGGCGGCCGTTGATGCCCACAAAGTCCTTAATTTCGAGCCGAGCGGGCGCAAGCGTATTGGCTTCGACGTTGCCGATAGCGGCGCCGATAAGTGCGCTAACGTCTATCGTCACGGCTCTGTCGTGTACTGGGCGGATGAGTGGAAGGCGAAAGAAGACGAATTGCTGAAGAGCTGCCAGCGTACGTATCAGGCAGCACTGGAGCGCGATGCTGATATCGTTTACGACTCAATCGGCGTTGGGGCATCTGCTGGCGCGAAATTCTCAGAAATTAATGAGGATCGTAAGCGCGAAAACATGAATGCATCCCGCATCAACTATCAGCGATTCAATGCAGGCGCTGGTGTGAATGAGCCGGACTACGAATACATTGGCATCCCGAACAAGGATTTTTTCGCCAACCTCAAAGCGCAAGCCTGGTGGCTGGTAGCCGATCGTTTTCGTAATACCTTCAACGCCGTAAAGAACGGTGAGCAGTACCCGGTAGATGAGCTGATAAGCATCGACTCATCCTGCCCGCTGCTGGAAAAGCTCAAGCTGGAACTTACCACCCCACACCGCGATTTTGACAAAAACGGGCGTGTGATGGTGGAAAGCAAAAAAGACCTCGCCAAGCGTGATGTGCCATCGCCGAACGTGGCCGACGCTTTTATCATGGCGTTCGCTCCTACTGATACGGCAATGGATATCTGGGAAGCGCTGGGAAACACCTAAATACCTGGAAATAACCGTTTCACGCAAAATTAACGCTATTCATTTTTCGACCCTTTTTATGCATGTTTTATTCACGCACTTTTAGCCACTTAACCCCGATAAATAAGCCTTTGGCGGACATTTAATCATGGGAGGGATCCGGCTGGTGCGGGTAACAGTCATTATGTTAAATCGGGTTGTTTTTTAACAAATTATCCTATCCGCCACGAGTACCGAAAAAGCCGGAGAATAGTCACCATGGCGAAGAAAACAGGACGAGTCGCCACGGCGGATTCGTACGATAACTTTGTTGCCCGTGTCGGTATGCAGCAGCCTAACCAGCATGCCGCATCGACCTACAGGGCGAACTATACCAGCCGCAACCGCCTGCTCATCGAGTGGGCTTATCGTTCCTCCTGGATTATTGGCGCCGCAGTCGATTCGAAAGCGGACGATATGACCAAAAAGGGCGTGCGGATCACCAGTGAGATTGACCCGAAACGCCGTGGCATTCTGGAATCGCGGTTCGATGAGCTTCAGCTTTGGGATTGCATCAACGAGACGCTGAAATGGTCCCGGCTGTATGGCGGGGCGGTGGCGCTGATTCTGATTGAAGGTCAGGCACCGCTGACGCCGCTGGTGCTGGATAAGGTTGGCAAGGGCAGCTTTAAAGGTCTGGCTGTACTTGACCGCTGGATGATTAACCCACAGCTCACCAGGCGCATTAAGGCGCTTGGCCCTAACCTAGGCAAGCCTGAATTCTATGACATCGTGACAACGGCGCAGGGGCTTCCTGCGTGGACCGTTCACCACAGCCGACTGATCCGCATGGATGGTGTGAAACTGCCCTACCAGCAGAAAATCACCGAAAACGAGTGGGGCATGTCCATTGTCGAGCGCATCTTCGATCGCCTGACTTCCTACGATAGCACCAGCGTCGGCGCTGCCCAGCTTGCCTACAAGGCGCACCTGCGAACGGCAAAGATTAAAAAGCTGCGTGAAATCATCGCCATTGGCGGTAAGCCGTTTGAAGCGCTTATTAAGAATATGGAAATGGTCCGCCAGTACCAGACAAACGAGGGTATATCCCTGTTTGATTCGGAGGACGAATTTGAAACGCATGCTTATTCTTTCGCGGGCCTGTCTGACCTGCTGGGTGAGTTTAAAGAGGATATCGCGGGCGCTGTTGGCATTCCTCTTGTCCGCCTGTTCCGCCAGTCACCGAAGGGTTTTTCAACCGGTGACGCTGACCTCGCGAACTACTACGACGACGTGGGAACGCTTCAGGAGCGAGATTTACGGCCTCACATCCGCCTGTTATTCGATGTACTGCATCGCTCAGAGTTTGGCGAGCCGTTGCCGCAAGATTTCACCTTTGAGTTTAACCCCCTGTGGCAGATGAGCGACACCGATCGCTCCACGGTGGCGACCAACACGACCACCGCCCTGGCAACCGCGGTGCGTGATTTGGGAATGTCGCCGGCTGCTGCTCTGACCGATTTGCGCGAGCTGTCTGACGTTACCGGCATCGGTGCTTCAATTAGCAATGAGGATATCCAGAGTGCGAAGAAACAGTGGCAGGAGACTGAATCTGAAACCAGCCCTCCGCCGCCGATCGGAGGTCCAGTATCAGAAAAGCCTACTGGCGATAGTCGACCAGATAAATCAAATCGTCACGGGTTCCTACGATGGTTCACAGGCAAGCGCTGAGAGCATTGCTAAATCGCTTGTTGACTACTCCGGGGTGATCGACGACTGGGCCGAAATGGTCGGTCGAAAGATGTTTGCCCAGGTGGAGCGTGAAGAGTGGAATCAGTGGCGCTCTGTTTCGGAAGAAATTTCCGCTGGTCTGCGTGACGTGATTGGTAACACTCCTGTCGGCATGGTGGCACAAGACATCGTTTACCGACAGATTCGCTACATGAAGTCTCTGCCATTAGAGGCGGCCGGACGAGTCAGGGAAATTCAGGAGCGTGCGATACAGGCTGTCATTCATGGTGAGCGCCCCGATCAGCTTTACGAGATGATCATGCAATCCGGTGACGTGGCGGCCAGCAGGGCGCGGATGATAGCCCGCACTGAGATAGGCCGCGCCACTACCGCATTAACTCAGGCTCGGGCACTGTCAGTTGGTTCTGAGGGGTACTGGTGGCGCATCAAGGGGGCTGGTACCAGGACATCGCACCGAGGAATGAAAGATAAATTTGTGCGCTGGGATAACCCGCCAACGCTTGACGGCATGACCGGACACGCCGGATGCCTGCCGAACTGCGATTGCTGGCCAGAAGTGCAGATCCCCGAACCAAAAAAATAACAGGCCGCCAATGAGCGGCCTTTTCAATGCCCGCAATTCAGCAGGTAACCCATGAAATATTTCTTTAAAACCCGCCTGGGTAATACTCGCTTTCAACTTGCTGATGGGTCAGTCCTGTTTAAGGACGTCCCGATCGCAAGGACTGGTGAGCAGGAGTACGACGCCACGGAGCGGCCTGAGCTTGTCCCAAACGACAGGGGGAAGGTCATCGTACGCCGGGCACCAGAAGAGGTGTTCAGCGAGCGAGCCATGGCGTCATTCGAAGGAATGGCGGTCACTATCGGACATCCGCGAGATTTTGACGGGCAGATCATCTTTGTTACCCCTGATAACTGGCGCCAGTTGGCTCACGGCCACATCCAGAACGTAAGACGCGGCACAGATGATAAAACCGATCTGCTGCTGGCTGATGTCATCGTCAAAACCCCGGAAGCCCTGCAGGCCATTGATGATGGTGATGATGAGGTCAGCTGCGGGTACGACGCCGATTACGAACAAATTTCACCTGGTCTCGCAAAGCAATCTGCGATTACCGCTAACCATCTGGCCCTTGTCCCTAACGGGCGGGCCGGTTTCCGTTGTGCAATAGGGGATTCTATGCCAAGCACTACTAAAAACTGGTTTACCCGGCTCCTGAAGGCCCGTAAAACCGGGGACGCTGCCGAAATGGCAAGTCTCATTGATAACCCGCCTGATGATGTCACTGGCGATAACGATGTATCGACCTCTATGACACCCGGCGGCGTAGTCATTAACCTTGCGCCGCAAAATCCGCTTCCCGGCCCGGCATTGCCTGGTACCGGCGATGGTGAGGAAGAAATTCCTGCATGGGGTAAGGCGCTGATTGAGGCGGTTGCCAAACTCACGCCTGCGGCAACTGCTCCTGGTACCGGCGATGCAGAGGACGAAGAGGAGAAAAAGGAAGAAGAGGGTAAGGTTACCGGCGACGCCGCTTACCGTGCCGATCTGATTCAGCCAGGCATCCAGTTGCCAGAGAAGGCGAAGCCGACAGCATTCAAGCGCCAGGTGCTCGCCTCTGCCGATCAATCTCTGGTGCGCTCTATTGTCCGTGATGCCGATATCAGCAAGCTGAAAAAAGACACGGTAGATATGGCTTTCACGGCTGTTTCTGAGCTGGCGAAAAACCGCAATACCAAAACCGTCGACAGCCTGCAAACGCAGACTGCCACCACTGTTAAAACCATTGCCGGTATGAATCAGGCCGCGCAGGAATTCTGGTCTAAACGAGGCTAACCAATGGGTAATACATTTCTTTACCGGATGCCTGCGGGCATCGCCGGGGCAATTTCTCGTCCGCAGGATCTGACGGTTGAACCTCAACTGCTGGACTCCTCCAACCTTTTCCCCGCTTACGGCCTTGGCGGCAAGATTTCCTCCGGGAAATTTGTGCCAATCGCTGCGAGCGATACAGCGTCGGTGCTGGTGGGCATTTACGTTCGTCCGTATCCGACCGCCAGCCAGCCGGATAAAGTCCAGCAGGTAGGCAGCGGTAAAAACTTCACCGGCGATTGCCTGGTACGTGGTTACGTCACGGTAAACATCGGCGCGGATGCATCCAGCGTTGCGCTGCATGGCCCGGTCTACATGCGAGTGGCCACACCATCCGCCTCAAGCCCTCTGGGAGCGTTCCTTGCCGCCGCTGATGGCTCGAATACCGTCCAGATCACTAACGCTTACTTCAATGGCCCTGGCGACACCAGCGGCAACATTGAGCTGGCCTTCAATATTTAAGGAAATCGCAAATGCCAATGACATTTGACCAGGCGACAGTCGACGGCACTGGTGCCTTTCTTGTCCATGAGCTGGAGCGTCTCGATCAGACACTGAATCTGCCGCTGGTGAATTTCACCTGGTCGCGCGATATCCAGTTGCGTGAAGACGTGTCTATTGCTGATGAGATCAGCTCGTTCACTAACACCACTTTTGCTGCTGCCGGTACGCCGAATGCCAACGGCAAAAACTGGCTTAGCAAAGCCGCGACCGCGATGGCTGGACTTAACGTCGACATCGCAAAAACTGGCTTCCCGCTTACTCTGTGGGGTATGGAGCTTGGCTGGACTGTTCCAGAACTGCAGGCAGCTGCGCAAGTTGGTCGCCCGATCGACACGCAGAAGTACGACGGTATGCAGCTGAAGTGGAACATGGACACGGACGAGCAGGTTTATATCGGCGATTCCGGTCTGAACGTTAAAGGCCTGATGAACCTGACGCAGGTAACGCCGACCAACGCAGCGAAGACCTGGGCGACCTCCACCGCTGACGAAATCCGGGCGAGCATTAATGCCGGGCTGAGTGCAGCGTGGGCCAACTCGGCTTACTCCATGGTACCGACGGACCTGCTGATCCCGCCGGAGCAGTTCTCTCTGTTGGCAAGCACCATCGTATCCAGCGCTGGTAACCAGTCACTGCTGACCTATCTGGAAACCAACACCATCGCATACCACCAGAACGGGCGTCCTCTGAACATCCGTCCGGTGAAATGGGCGAAAGGTCGTGGCGTGTCGAACTCTGATCGCATGATGTTCTACACCAACGACAAGAAATACGTTCGCTTCCCGATGGTTCCGCTGATGAGCGTGCCGATCCAGTATCGCGGCCTGTATCAGCTCGTAACGTATTACGGCAAGCTGGGTGCAGTAGAGCCGGTTTATCCGGAAACTCTGGCCTACGTCGACGGCATCTAACCTGCGGCGGCCCGAAAGGGCCGCTCATGAGGACTTGCAATGAAAAAGATTTACGTACTCTCCCCGTTTAACTTCAACGACGGCAAAGAGCAAAAGCATTTCCAGGTTGGCTTCCACGACGTCGATGATACCGTTGCTGATCACTGGTTCGTAAAAGCGCACTGTTCACCGGATGGCGAAGCGCCAGCGGTCGCAGAAGACCCGCGCATTGCTGAGCTGGAAGCAAAAATCGCCGAGAAAGACGCGCGTATTGCTGAACTCGAAGCGCAATTGCCGGAGACTACCGATAATGGCAAGAAATCAAAGTCTGCCGACGCCTGAGCAGTTCAGGTTAACCTTTCCGCAGTTCGCTGACGAAACAAAGTACCCCACGCCAATGATCCAGACTCGATTAAATCTTGCTGATGCCCTGCTGAGTGAGTCGCGCTTTGGTTTGGATATCTTTCCCTACATCGTCGGGCTGTATGTTGCGCACTACATGTACCTTTACGCTGCCGATATGCGTGGTGTGGCTGTGGGTACTGCTGGTGGCGTAAATAGCGGCATACAGACCGCGAAATCAGTGGATAAGGTTTCAGCCAGTTACGACGCAAGCGCAACTCTGGACCCTAATGCCGGTTTCTGGAACAACTCCCGTTACGGATCGGAGTTCTGGGGATACCTGATGATGTTTGGTGCCGGAGCGGTTCAGTTGGGGACGCCGGAATGAAAAGCGGGCTCACAATTCGGGAAGACAATTACAGTGTCGTTCTGGATGCGCTGAAACAGCTGTCAGGCACTGATGTGCTGGTTGGTATCCCCGCAGGCCCTCCGCGCGATGATGCGCCGCTGAGCAACGCTGAGCTGGGGTATCTCCAGTCCACCGGGGCAACCGTAGAGATAGACGGTGAGACCGTTACTCTGCCGCCAAGGCCATTTCTGGACATGGGCATTGAGGATTCGCGGGATAAAACCACCGAGCGTTTAAAGCAGGCTGCTCAGGCTGCGCTTGAAGGTAAGGCAGATGTGGCAGAGCAGCATCTTGAAGCCGCCGGACAGATAGCTATGGATGCCTCAAAGGCTGTCATTGAGGCAGGCGATCGTCTGACCCCACTATCGGAAAAGACCATCAAGAAGCGCCGGAAAATGAAGCCGCCTATCCCTGGCGATAAGCCGTTACGTGCCCGCGGATTCCTTTTCAGAGCGATTCAGTATGTCGTGAGGAAAAAATAATGCCGTTTCTCGATGTGACTGATGTTCTGCTTGATCCGGACTTTGTCGACCTGTCTCTGGTGTGTTATCGGCAGGTGCAGACGGTGGACGAAGATAATTTTCCGACCAATACCGCGCAGGCTATTCCGTTCTCTGGTGTCGTAACCGTCGATCGCTCGCTTGAGGCTAAGCGAATGGCCGCCGGGCAAAACATCAATGGCGCCATCCTCATTGTTACCCAGTTCAGGCTAACGCAGGGGATGCCTGCCAGTGACTCAACGCCAGAACTCGACGCTGATATCGTTTTATACAGCGGCAGACGGTACCGCGTGACCTTTGTCGATCCGTACACCCGATACGGTGCCGGGTTCGTGCAGGCACATTGCGAGCTGCTGGAGTTTAACGGAGGAATTCCCGTTGAGTAACGACAGCACAGAGCCTGGGTATCTAACCCCCGTCGGGGATGCTCCTGAGTACGATAAGGAGCTGGAAAAGCAACTGAGTCGCTGGGTAAGAGGCGTGACGGGGATTGCGGTTAACCTGGTATTGCCCCGGTTTACCGATCCCCAGTCCAAAATACCGCCGAACGGTGAGACGTGGTGCGGGTTTAACTTTTCCACGCTCTCACGACCCGGTACACCTGCAAATGTCCAGGTAAGCGAAGAGCAGAGCGAGCAATGGTCATGGGAAAGCATTCAGGTGCTTTTCTGTTTCTATGGCCCCGGCGGTTCCGGGATGGCCACGCGGTTTCGTGACGGAATGTTTGTAGATCAAAACGCAGATACGTTGCGACGAATCTCGGGTTTGTCGCTGGTGAGCGCTGATGATATACGAAACCTCCCCGAATTGATCAACAACCAGTGGGTGCGCCGGTATGACCTTGCCGTGACCCTTTCCCGCAAAAACACCCGTACCTACAACGTTAAATCTGTCGTTGACCCTAACGTCACGATAGTTACCGGAGACTAACATGGAAAAAGGGCTTCCCCTTAACCGTATCGCTAACGTGACGGCGACGCTTTCTGCTCGGGCCGCGCAGGGGCGCAATTTTGGCTCAATGCTCATCCTGGGCGACTCAACTGTTATTCCGATTTCTGAGCGGTTGCGCCTTTACTCCAGCGCTGATGATATCGGCGATGACTTTGGTGTAGACAGCCAGGAATATGCAGCGGCTGTTATCTGGTTCTCACAGCAACCTCAGCCGACTCTGGTGTATGTCGGTCGCTGGGCAAAAACGCTGGCCACTGGCGAAACAGGCAGCGCAGAAAGCCTCCTGCAGGCGGTTAACGCTTTGCTGGACTGGAATTCATGGTATGGCCTTCATCTTGCCGTGCCGGTTGCTGATTATCCTTCCGACACCGACATTATCAGTGTGGCGGCGGCTATCGAAGCCGCAAGTGTATCCCGCATCTTTGGCGTTACCTCAGCTGATTCAACGATTCTTGACGCGGCTACCACGACGGATCTGGCTTCCAAGCTGAAAGCAGCGAAATACAGCCGTACCTTTATCCAGTACTCGACCAGCAGCCGCTATGCTGCGCTGTCCTCGTTTGCGCGTGCGTTTACTGTTGACTTCACTGGAAGCAACACGACGATCACCCTCAAGTTTAAACAGTTGCCGGGCGTTACCTACGAAACCCTGGGCACCTCGCAGGCTAACAACCTGGAAGCGAAGAACTGCAACGTTTACGTGTACTACGAAAACGATACAGCGATTCTTGAGCAAGGCGTTATGGCAAACGGCGATTTCTTCGACGAACGCCATGGCCTCGACTGGTTGCAGAACGCCGTACAGACGGCTGACTACAACACGCTCTATACGAGCACAACCAAAATTCCCCAGACCGATGCCGGTACCACAACCCGTATCGCTAACATTGAGCTGGTGCTTGATAAGGCTGTGCAAAACGGTCTCTTTGCGCCGGGTAAATGGACTGGTGGCCCGATTGGCCAGCTCAATACCGGAGACATGCTGACGAAGGGCTATTACACCTGGGCAGAAAACGTTGATGACCAGCTTCAGGTCGATCGCGAAGCGCGTAAAGGTGTGCCAATTCAGGTTGCCGGGAAACTGGCCGGAGCCGTTCATTACGGCACCGTCGCAATCACGGTCGTGCGCTAAGGAGCCATAGATGTCTACGTATTCGTTTCTTGATGTTTCGGCCTCTCTCGCAGGGCCTACCGGGTTAGTTGAGCTTGGCTACGGCTCAGCGAACGCCGAAGAGGGCATTACTGTCACAATGACAGAGGCCAAAAACACCATGACCATCGGCGCCGATGGCGAGGTGATGCACAGCCTGCATGCCGGAAAGAGCGGCACTATCACGGTAACTTTGCTGAAAACCTCCCCGGTAAACAAAAAGCTCTCGCTGATGTACAACGCACAGAGCCTGTCCTCGGCGACGTGGGGCAATAACGTCATCGTCATTCGCAACAAAGTATCAGGTGATACCACTACAGCGCGTTCTTGTGCTTTCCAGAAGCAACCCGATCACGCTAACGCCAAAGTCGGCAATACGGTTTCCTGGGTCTTTGACTGCGGCAAGATTGATCAGCTGCTCGGGGAGTTTTAACAGATGGAATTTGAAATCAAAGGCGTTAAATACCGCACCGCAAAGCTCGATGTTTTCCAGCAGTTGAAGGTTAGCCGCAAATTGCTGCCGGTGCTGGCCGGGCTGGTTTCTGACTTTGGTACGCTGAAATCCATGATGGTCAGAGACAGCGAGGGCAAGCTGGTTTTCGGTGAGAAAAGGGCGTTCGACGCTCTGGATATCGTTTTGCCGAAGATTGCCGATACGCTGGCGGCCCTGCCAGAGGAGGACGTTAACGCGGTGATTCATCCGTGCCTTGCCGTTGTTATGCGCCAGCATGAAAAAGGGTGGGTGAAAATTTTCGATCAGGGCGCGCTGATGTTTGACGATATCGACCTGTTCACGATGCTGCAGCTGGTGGCGCGGGTGGTCGCCGACAGCCTGGGAAATTTTTTGAAAGAACTCCCCGGCAGCGGGACGCCTACCCAGCCATAGGTCCTGTCCTGGAATCCATGCCAGAAGGCGAGGATTTCCTGATGCGCCCGGTGGATGCCGGGCTCATCCCTTACACCGCCCTGAAAGATGGGTCAGTTGATCTGGTTGATATTGCCCGTATGAATGACTGGCTGGACCTGAAAGCCGATAACGAAAACCGTATAGCGAAATGGAGAGAGGCTAATGAACGCTGAAACGCTCAAGGACTTTCTGATCTCGCTTGGGTTTAAAGTTGATGAGGCTGGCGCCAGAAAATTCGATGCCGTCGTTGCCGGGACAACGCTTAAAGCGATTGAGCTGGGCGTCAAAGTTGAGGCGGCGGCGCTTTCCGTTGTTGCATTCACTGCGAAAATTGCCAGCGGTCTCGACGACCTGTACTGGGCCTCTCAGCGCACAGGCGCGACGGTAGAGGGCATTAAGCAGATTGGATATGCGGTTAGTCAGGTTGGCGGCAGTGTCGACGGGGCCCGCGGCTCTCTCGAAAATCTTGCCCGGTTCATGCGTAACAATCCCGGCGCTGAGGGTTTCCTGAACCGGCTTGGGGTTCAAACGCGTGATGCCAGCGGCAACATGCGGGATATGGCGACGATCTTTACCGGCGTCGGCCAGCGTCTTAGCAGCATGCCGTATTACCGCGCGAACCAGTACGCTGAGATGCTGGGTCTGGATGAAAATACCCTGATGGCAATGCGTCGCGGTATCGGCCAGTTTAGTGGCGAATATACCGCGATGGCGAAGGCGATCGGCTATAACGCCGATGTGGCCGCCGTCAGCTCCAATAAATTCATGACCTCGCTGCGCTCCTTTGGGCTGATGGCAGGCATGGCGCGGGATAAAATAGGCTCCAGCCTCGCTGATGGCCTTGCTGGCTCTCTGGACAGGCTGCGTCGACAAATCCTGGAAAACTTCCCGAAAATTGAAGGCGCGATAACCAGCACCGTCAAAGGGATTCTCTGGGCTGGCGAGATGGTAGGCAGGGTAATTTACCGCCTTATTCAGGCCGCTAGTGATATCCGGGCCTGGTGGATCGGACTGGATAGCGACACACAAAAGCTTATTCAGACGCTTGGTGGCTTGCTTGTTGCCTGGCGATTGCTGAACGCAGCAATGCTTGCCTCTCCCGTCTCGCGGGTTTTGGCACTAGCTGCGGCTATCCTTTTGCTCTACGACGATTACAGGACGTGGAAAGAGGGCGGAAAAAGCCTCATCGACTGGAAGCAGTGGGAGCCTGCAATTGAAAAAGCCAAAGCGGCGATTCTATGGCTTCGCGACAAACTGCTCGGACTGAAGGACGATGTTGGAGGCTGGCAGAACGCTTTTGAAGTACTGGCAACGTTCGTCGCTGGAAGCTGGGCAGCAAGAATGCTGCTTGGTATTGCCAAAGTCGGTCGTGGGTTTAGCCCAATTCTTGCCGCAATGGCTGCTATCAGCGCCTGGGATAAAATTGGCCAAATCCAGGAAGAGGCAAAGCGAGAAGGAAAAGACGTAGGTCAATACCTGGTCGATCGCATGAACCAGAAGCAGGGTAGTACTGATGGTCTTCTGGGAGGTGCTAACCAGGCGCTTAATCGCCTCTACTCATGGTGGGACAGCATTACCGATACCGGCGGCGCGACCAATGCTTATGATGCTTATGGGACAGTAAAACGCCCACAGGCAACTAAGGCAGGCGCTCAGCTGCTGGGTTGGATGGCACCCATGATGGGTAAGCTGGAGGCGATGTACAATCTGCCTGCTGGTCTGTTGCGTAGTGTGGCGCTTACTGAGTCTCGCGGTGATCAGTTTGCTATTTCAGGCGCAGGAGCCCAGGGGCTATTCCAGTTTATGCCGGGTACAGCTCGTGATATGGGGTTACGCGGCAATGACGTGTTTGACCCTGTAAAATCAGCGGAAGCGGCAGCACGGTATCTCTCTATGCTCCTGCAAAAGAATGGAGGGGACCTGAACAAAGCTCTGGCCTCCTATAACTGGGGGATTGGTAACGTGCAGAAGTACGGCATGGCGCTGATGCCGCAGGAAACCAGGCAATATATCCCGAAGGTATTGAGCAATATGCCGGGAGCTGGCGCGACATTGAACCAGAATACCGTTATCAACATTTCTGGTGTCAGCGATCCGAGAGAGGCGGGGAAAATCGTCTCTGAAAGCCAGGGCAACGTTAATGCACGCGCTACCCAGCAACTAACCCGGGGGCCGAGCTGATGGATATTCTTTCAACCCTTTTCCAGCAGCGGAGCCGCCGTATTGGTCTGATGATACCCGATGTGGTGGTTTCAGAGCGTCATAGCGATGCTCTGGAGGTGACAGAGCATCCAGTTGAAAGGCCAACAAGCGCAGGAACAGGGTTCATTGCAGACCATGCATATCGGCGCCCGTCAGAAGTCGTTATGGAGATAGGCTTTGCTGGTGGTGGTTCCTTGCTGGATTTTTATGATACAGCAGGCATCGGGCTGTCTACGCCCCTTAACAACATGGGGCCTAAGGAAGTCTATGCTGAGCTGCTCAAAATGCAGCAGGAAAGGCAGTTGCTTGATGTGACTACCGGGAAACGTCTTTATACCAATATGGTGATCCGCTCTCTGGATGTGACGACCGAACGTACCAGCGAAAACGTACTGATGGCGACAGTTACGCTCAGGGAAATAATCACCAGTCAGACGCAGACAGTCAGCGTGGCAGCGAAGGAAAACATGAAAGAGGGGGTGAACACGTCAGCGGTGCAAAACTCAGGGGTAAAGACGCCGACTCCGAAAGATGAGTCGCTACTAAGCCGGTTTGTCGGTTTCATCTCGGGAGGTTAAATGGCTGTTTCAGAAATCCCTCTATCACCAGAAAACCAGCGATTCTCCATATCTCTTGCAGGTCAAAGTCTGCAAATGGCTGTCACCTGGCGCGCTGCTTTCTGGTGTCTGGATATCATGGACAGTACCGGGGCCGACCTGATAAAAGGCATTCCGCTTATCACCGGCGCCAACCTGCTGGCGCAGTATCGCTATCTCGGGCTTGGCTTTTCGCTCTATGTCAATTGCGACGACCCGGCAAATGATAATCCAACCCAAACCGACCTCGGCATTAAAAGCCATCTCTACGCAGTAACGGAGTGATTATGTCTCAGAACTGGATGCGGCACTTTGAGCTGCAGCTTATTGACGATAAGGGTGATGGGATTTCGCTGTCGGATTTTAAGGTGACGTTTAATATCCAGAAGATGCCCGCGACTATCTTTAACGGATTCGTAGGTAACTTCAAAATCTACAATCTGTCGCCGGAGACTCAAAACCGGATCATGGGTAAAGAGTTTACTCGTGTAAGGGCTATTGCCGGGTATAACGGCACAGCAGACAGCAGTGGCAACTATCCTGATAAAAATGTGGGGATCATCTTTAACGGTGATATTCGCTTTACCGTTACCGGAAAAGATAACGTCACCGATAGTTGGGTGCTCATCCAGTGTATTGATGGCTGGGAGGGGCATCTCAACGCCAGCGTGAAAACTACAGTGTCGGCAGGCTGGAAGCATGCTGACCTGTTTGATTTGGGTATGCAGTCCCTTAGCCCTTATGGCATTACAGAGGGAAGCAGGCCGGATTTTGGCCCAACTGTATTCCCCCGCGGCCGTACTATTTATCAGAGCACTGGACGCCTGATGTACAGCCTTGCAGGGCAATGCAAAGCTAACTGGTGGTACGAAAACAACCAGGTGCATATTGTTCCTGATGATAAGTACATACAGGAAGCAATTGTGCTGAACGCCAATACCGGGCTGATCGGTATGCCTCAGCAGACGATGGGCGCCGGGGTAAATGTGCGCTGTCTGATAAACCCGAATATTAAACTGGGTGGACTTATCCGGCTGGATCAGGCCTCTGTGTATCGTCAGGCTCTCGGTAATGATCAGGTTGGTCAGTCACCAGGTCTGTTAGGCGAAAGTACCACAGACGGTAACATCTATGTCGATGGGCTTCCCGGGTCGCAGCTGGCGGCAATCAATACCGACGGTGATTACATTGTCGGCAGCATTGACTATACTGGCGATACTCGCGGGCAGGCGTGGTATATGGACCTGCTGTGTCTGGCGAAAGGGGCAAGAGAACTGCAAAGCCTGAGTACTTTAAACAAGGTTGGCTGATGAAAAAATTAGGAATATTTTTGGTTTTTGGGTTGTTTTATTCCTGCGGGGCTTTTTCTGCCACTCAATGCGGACCTTTTTTCTTAAAGGGCGAAAGCGATGGGTTGATGCATATCAACGGACAAGCCCCTGAAACGCAGAAAATGACCTTCATCAAGCAAAAAGACGATTTCGATAACGTCATGATGCAATGGATGCTCCCAGACGCCAAAACAGGGCGTTGGCTAGGCCTCGACTACGTTAAACGCAACAATAAGGCCATCCTCAACGTCGAAGTGATCCGCAAGAACATGGACGAGCCCAGAGAGTTCTGGACGTACGACTGTCGGAAGGTGAAGTAATCTGGTTGCTCGCTATTTTATGTGCTTAAAGGCAGGGTAGGTAAGCGTTATGTCCAATTTTCTCACCGGTGTAAAAATTGATCATCCGCCTATCCCTTGCGAAGACCTGAAATGTGAACAGGAGAGAACGGGGGATATTTTTATTAATTACCCCGTTCATGGAGAAAGATTTTCTCCAGAAAATACCGCCGACAATGCATTTAACGTTAAAACACCAAGCGGTAGTGATTAAGCTCATTTAATCCCCTAATCTGTTTCAAAAACAGGAGGGGAAATGAACGCTTACGACTACAAGAAAGCAGTTTACCGGATAGCAAGGCATGAGGCTGGTCATTGGCTTGCAGCCTACATCTTGGGATGGGATCCAAAAAAAATTGAACTAAAAGTTCCCAGCTCGGAAAATAGTCATTATGGCTATGCGTTATGCGCCTATAAAGTAAATTTAGAGACTATAGGTGATGTCAGAGATTACGCTCGTGGCAGAGTTAAGGTGCTCTATTGTGGTGCATATGCTGATGGTTATGATGGCTATAACTTTGACTATGAAAGAATAGGGCGTGAGATGGGGCGCACAGGTGGTGCGTATTCTGATTTTTGGAAAGCTGAAGAGATATATTTCTTTTATTATAATTGCCTTGAGAGTAAAGGTGATTGGGAGTACGAATTTAATCCTATTGTGAATGATGTTGAATTGTTAGTCAGAATGCATCATGACTTCCTTGATTCTGTTGGAAATTATGCAAAAGATAAAGCTTTGAACATCGGTGATGTTATAGAGATAACTCCTGATACTCTCAAAACCTTGTTCATAGAAAGTAAGATAAGACTCCCTTCTTATTAGCTTATAGTTAAGAAGCCCGCACCGGCGGGTTTTTTAATGCCCGGAGTAAACCAAATGCCCGTAGCACTAAACTCCCAGCTCGGCAGTAAAGAGCAGGCAGACGCACAGCTGGCGCAGGCGATCATGTCTGCAATGCGCGTCTCCATTCCTGGCATCATTCAGTCGTTTGATCCGGATGCTGTCACCGCTGTCGTTCAGCCAGCCATTAAAGGCGCAGAGAAGGACGAATCCGGCGCCGAGGTCTCGGTAAACCTCCCACTGTTGGTGGATGTTCCTGTTGTTTTCCCCCGTGGCGGTGGCTGCACACTGACTTTCCCCGTTAAAGAAGGCGATGAATGCCTTGTTATCTTTGCAGACCGCTGCATTGATTTCTGGTGGCAGAGCGGGGGTATACAGGAACCGGTAGACGAGCGCATGCATGATTTGTCGGATGCCTTCTGCATTGTCGGCCCGCAGTCTCAGGCGAAAAAAATCGGCGGTATCAGCACCAGTGCGGTAGAGCTGCGCAGTGATGACGGGGAAACAAAGTTGAGCCTTAATCCTGCCAGTGGAGCTATCAACGGTACGGCGCCGGGAGGTTTTAACCTGAACGGGCTTAAAATTCTTTCGGACGGCCGCCTGCAGCTGGTGGATGGCTCAATCGTTGATAAGCATACGCATGGTGGCGTTGAACCTGGTGGCAGCAGTACAGCACCACTCGGAGGATGATATGCGATACCGTCGAGAAGATGACGATGGGGATTACACCTTCGGTCAGGGCGATGATACCTGGCTGGTTAACTCCCCCGAGGCTGTCGCGCAGGCCATAAAAACGCGCTTTCTGCTTTGGTATGGGCAGTGGTTCCTCGATACCACAGAAGGCACGCCGTGGATTCAGTCCGTTCTGGGTAAGCAAAAGCCGGATACCTACAACCTTGCTATCCGCAAGCGGATCCTCGAAACGCAGGGGGTTAGCTCAATCACTGCATTTAACACCACCGTTGACGGTACCACGCGCCGTGTAACGTTCACAGCAACGGTGGAAACCATCTACGGGACAACCACAGTAACTTCGGAGGCGTAATGTCTTTGGACCTCGACACACTCGGCTTATCGGCAACGGTAACCGCTGAGGGGATAAGTGCGCCCGACTACCAGACCGTTCTGGACACCATCACTGGTTATTTTCAGCAGATTTATGGCAGTGATGCCTATCTCGACCCGGACAGCAAAGATGGCCAGATGGTCGCTCTGGTGGCTCTGGCCATTCACGATGCCAACAACACGGCCATTTCTGTTTACCGGTCATTTTCTCCGTCGACGGCGCTGGACGATGCATTAACCAGTAACGTCAAAATTAACGGCATCACTCGCCGTGCTGCGACAAACTCTACGGTCGATGAGCTGATCGAGGGTGAGGCCGGAACGTTAATCACAAACGGCTCTGTGAAAGATGCCAACGGCATCATCTGGAATCTTCCTGCTCAGGTGACAATTGGTATTGATGGGACGGTTATTGCTACAGCGACGTGTTCTGTTGCTGGCGCTGTGGCGGCCCCTGCCGGGTCAGTTAATAAGATAAACACCCCGACACGAGGCTGGGTATCAGTAACTAACCCGCAAGCGGCTACGGTAGGCGTTGCTGCCGAAACAAATGCAGAATTGCGTGTCCGGCAATCACAGAGCGTTGCTTTACCGTCTCTGACGCCGTTTGAGGCGGTAGATGGCGCGATAGCAAATATCAGCGGCGTAACGCGACACAAGCTGTATGAGAACGATACAGATACCACTGATGCAAATGGCCTGCCTCCGCACTCAATCGCCGCCATTGTTGAAGGTGGTGATGCGACGGTCATTGCAAACAGCATTCGTGGTGTGAAAGGGCAGGGCGTAACACCCTACGGTAGTACGGTGATTGTTGTGCCTGATAAGTACGGAAACCCTCACCCGGTAGGTTTTTCAAGGCCGGTCGATGTGCCCATTTACGTGAAAATCACTATCGAGCCCCTTACGGGCTACACATCCCAGGTCGGCGAAGAGATAAAGGCGGCTGTATCTGCCTACATTAACTCTCTGGCAATCGGCGCCAGCGTTCTTCTCAGTCGCGTTTACTCACCGGCTAACCTGGGCGTCGTCAGTGGAGGTAATGCCAGGTATTACGACATTACCGAGTTGCTGATCGGGACGTCTGCCGGTGGCGTAGCCGCGGCAAACGTGGATATTGCCTTTGACCAGTCGGCATCCTGCGCCGTCAGCAATATTAATCTGGTGGTCTCATGAGCAGATACACTGACCGCATAACAAACTTCCACGCCGGTAAACCAAAGTTCTTTGCCCACGTCGATCTGTCCACCAGGCCACTGAGTGATGTTTCCGATGCAATGTCACGGCTAATACCCGATTTTGATATCGATACCGCCATTGGCGTGCAGCTTGACGTTGTAGGCGAATGGGTTGGTCGTTCCCGTCGCGTGGCAACACCGGTAACCGGGATTTATTTTTCGTGGGACACCGAGCGGGTTGGCTGGGACCAGGGGGTCTGGCAGGGACCATATGACCCAAACGACGGCTTTATTGATCTCAGTGATGAAATATATCGGCTAATGCTGAAGGTGAAAGTGGCGATAAACAACTGGGATGGACAGAACGACTCGCTTCCTCCAATTCTTGATGCCGCCCTTGCCGGGTCCGGGATCCGCATGGCTATTGTCGACAACCAGGATATGTCGATTTCTATCTGGATACTCGGTGACCCATCGGTAGCCCTAAGTGAAATAGACCGGTTAATTCTGGATAGTGCCGTCAATAAAGGCCCCTTTATCGCATTACCGGCAGGTTACGTACCATCGCGCTATGACATTAACCCGATTGACCAGGTTAACAGCGAGCTATGGTGGGCGATTCAGAACGGTTATATGACGGTTAAGGCCGCAGGGGTTCGTGTCCGTGAAATAGAGACCGTTAGTGATGGTTATCAGTTTTTTGGCTTCGATATCGAAAATGACTATATCGCTGGTTTCGACCGCGGGTCATGGGGAGAGCAATTTTAATGGCAACTAACGATTTTAAACCTTTCGCTACAGGAAGTGGGGCAAACGTATTATCGCAGGCAGACTATGAGGCATTAGCTGCTCTGGCCTCTGGTTTTCTTTCCGGTAAAGCTTCATCTGCTCAAGTGAATAAAGCGCTGCGCCAGGGAACGTTTGTTGCCTCATGCCTGGCACAGTTTGTGTCTAACGAACTCAGCATCAATATCCAGGATAATGGGGATGCAAACGGGTTTCTGGCAAACCTGATTAGCGCTCTAAATTCCCGTTCGAATGCTGTTATCACCACGGCATTTCCTAAGCGAACATTCGCCGCTAACGACTTTATCCGTATCCCGGATGTGCCTGGCGGTCTGATCATTCAGTTTGGTTCCGCAATCATAAACTCGCCGACAGGAACGATTACGTTCCCTACACCTTTTCCCAATGCTGCACTGGCGTTCGTTCCTGTGAAAAACTCTGATGTTGCTGCACGGTTTATTACCTTTTCAAACCTAACGAATACAGCAACGAACCTCTACGGATGGACCTCTGGCACAACCAGCAATCTGGATAGTTTCAACTGGGTCGCAATAGGATTCTGACATGACAAAAGCTTATTTTTCACCATCGCTTAATGCCTTCATTCCCGCAGAGTGGAAAACAGATGGAACATATCCAGAAAATAAATGGCCTACCGATGCAGTAGCGGCGACAGAAGAAGAAGCATTAATGTTCTGGAAAACCAACCCACCTTCTGGAATGGCTTTAGGGAATGAATACGGTCGCCCCGCATGGATTAAATTGCCAGAAAAGACTAAAGAGGAACTAATTGCAACTGCTGAAAATAAACGAAATTCACTAATTTCCACTTCAATGCAGTCAATCAGTTTTATCCAGTTAAAACTTCAAGCTGGTAGGCAGTTGTCAGAATCTGAAGAGAATAAGTTAAATGCTGTTATTGATTATATTGATGCGCTTTCTGCTGTCGAAACAAAAACAGCACCAGATATCGACTGGCCAGAACTAACCGTATAATTTGAGGTAAAAAATGGTTGACGAATATAATACGGGAAATCCAGTCCCGTCCTCTGCCATGCCTGACGCCTGGGATAATAATGCCACTATTGACAAATTTGTTAATTCGACAGAAATGACAGTGGTAACCAGGACCGGAGTTGAGCGCGATACAATGGCTGGTATGCAAAAAAAAGCGGATGACCAGCGCGATCAAATGGCTGCTGATGGGGCAGCTGTCGTAGAGGAGACACGGCAGAATCTGATCCCGCTTAGTAAGCAGTACATGACACTGGCGGCGGCGCAGGCGGATATCGCGAATATCCCGGTGGGGTCGACCACATATTACCGCAGCCCTGATGACAGCGCTCTTGCGGTTGAGGTAATTAATAACGCAGGAACGCTGGAACCAACCGGGAGAAAAATGCCCAGCTCTGAGTTGATCGACTCTGTGCTTAGTATGATAAGTGCAGACGGAATCACTCGCGATGTCTTCATGCAATGGGCTGATAAAAATGGTCTTGTCATTGCTCAATGGCTTCAGTCAGATGAAGGAATTTCTTTTGTATCGTCAATGCTGAATTTTGGTCCAGAAGGATTTTTTTCCAAGTTTGCAGGAATTAGTGCCGATAAAATTTTCACCAAGTTTATCGAGGTAATAAGCGGTGATGATTTTGTAATAAGCGACAAAAATGGGCTGGTTTTAGCTCAAATAATAGGTAGCATTATTAATGCCCCAGGTTTTACTCTCGATATACCATTCCTGAATCTTTATGCTAAAAAATTAAATCTTCTTCCTGGTATGAAGCTAGGGGCGGACGGCGCGACAATTACCCTCTCCGGGCCACTTCAGACGGTAGACCAGAACGGGCTGGTTGCTTTTTCTCAGGATGCCAAAGGGAAGGTTAAATTCTCTGATATGGGTAAGCTTGGCTCAGGAGGTGGAGCAGCCACGGGGGCTATGACGGAGAGTCAGGTTATTGACCTGCTGGAGGGGGCTGGGGCTGCATATGCCGCCAAGCGACATAATCTTGTTCGATTCCCCATCCCTCGCGGGCCAAATCTTAAAAAGCTCACGTTCTGGCTGGTATATGGTCAGTCCTACAGCGTTGGTGGGGGTAGTTACTTTGCAATTCCGGACTCGACGGATCTTGGCAATATCATGCTGGGCCAGTCTCCACGTGGCAGCACGTTCGTTAAGGGGCTTGCTTCCTATGATTTTACGCCGGTCGGCGGGAACGTGTTTTACCCATTGCAGGAGGTTCGCCAGACTGATGCCGGTGTTATTTCCACTACCAGCGGCAGCCACGGGCAGACCATTGCTAAAGGTTTCGCCGATGAGCTGAAGCGACGCTACAACGAACGGATGCGTAAGTCGACAAACGATACCTCTGTTATTTTCGGGGTAGCGTGCTGTGGCGTTGCAGGTGCGCCAATTGCAGATCTGGCAAAAGGCGCTGCAGCAGGCTATTACAACCGATTCCTTACTGCGCTTTCAGGTATCGCGACAGCGGCAGCGGCAGCAGGTTATGAGTGGGAGGTGGGTGGAATCATTTATATGCAGGGCGAGCAGGACAACACCACCTCGACAGAAATATATCTACCTCAACTTCAGGCGATGCATGACAACATGATCGCAGATGCCATGGCAGCCACAGGGCAAACTGCAACGCCAATGTTTTTGATTAACCAGATTGGCAACTCGTTCATGTCAGGTCGCAGCTTTGGTGTTGTAGATGCTCAGCGTCAGTTTACTGAAAATAACACGCTGGCATTTATGGTTGGCAGTTATGAGGGGTTACCAAACCCTGTTGATCATCTATATGCCAACTCGTACAGGTGGCTTGGTGCTGAATTTGCGAAACTCGCAGACCGTGTTTTGTGGAATTCAGATGAGGCTAATTTCCAGATGGTATCAGCGTACTGGTCTGGTAATACTGCTTACGCTGGATTCTCAACCCGTGTTCCACCGTTAAAATTCGAAACCGCATATGTCACATATATAGAAACCATGTATGCAGACAAGGGGATCACTGTTTCAGATGGTAGTGGAGTATTAACAGGTACGGATTTAACCGTGTCCATCGTCAGCGACAACGTTATAAAAATTGTGGCATCACGCACGCTTACAGGCACTGTAACAATCATGCTGGGCGACGGAACAGCACATGCCGGTGTTCATAATATAGCTGACAGTGATTCAGAAATCTCAAGCTACGTGTGGGAATCTGGATTACCAAACCAACCAGCTACAGAGAGCATCGCATCTCTGAATAACAAACCTTATTCGCTGACCAATCGCGCCTTAATTCAAAAAATCACCGCAGAGGAATTTTAATATGTCTCTTAACATCAAAATGCCAGATAGTAACTTCACCCACGTGTGCGGGGTTATCCCAGCGGTGGCAGATGGGCTTGTTGGCTTTGGCTTGATGGGAAATAATGTTGGTGTCAATCTTTACGGAAGCACAGATGCATCAGAAGTCGGCACAATTACTCAGACTGGTGAACTTGTTTCAACTCTTGGCACCAATAAATATGTTCAGACCAACCTTAAAGCGACCAGTGACCTGACGTATCTGGTGGTGGCAAAATGCTACCTCCCAGCTTCGGGTGATAACAACCTGCTGATTGGCGATAACCTGAACGCGAAAACCGATGGTACCGTTATCAACTCTACAGGCATCCTTCTGACGACGACGCAGGCGATAGGTGTTGTTGGTGTACGCAATAAGTCAACTAATGCCAATACCACCTACAATGCCAATGGGGTTATTGGGCTGCCGACCGGAGTAGCTAATGCGGCATGGAAATGTCTTTCCCTGCGTGTTGGTGTGGCCGGCATTTCTGGCCGGGCAGAGTCAGTAAACCTGGATAACCTAACAAATAGCTTAAAAGTTACACGGTCTACTCTGGATACCACCACGTTTGACCGGCAGACTGATCTGACGAAAACTATCAACGTTGGTTCGATGGTTGATAGCACGACGCAGAACAACAATTTTGATGTCCTGGGATATGCCATTTACAACCGCGCTTTGTCGGACACGGAACTATCAGCGGCATATGCCCAACTGAAGGCCGTGGCTGCATCGCAAAGCATTACCATTTAAGCGACATCTTGATCTCCCTCCTCAATAAAACTACTGTATATAAAAACAGTGTTTATCGGAGGGAAGATCATGCTTCGACAGTCAGACATCACCGCGGCTTTCCGCGAGGCGGTATTGCGCAACGCCAAAGGATACCAGTACCTTCACACCCGCGACTTCGTTACTGCGCTTCGCCGGCGCGGCATCCACTTATCCGAGGTGGAGGCGAACTCCTGGATCGCACGCGAGCAGACGTATTTCGTCGATAAGACTCCGGACCATAGCGAAAACAGGCTGTGGATGATGGCCAACATGGGGAGGGTGATCTAATGGGCTTTCCTTCGCCGGCGTCAGACTACGTTGAGCAGCGTCTGTCTGTGAACTCGATCTGCAATGTAGGCCCAAACACGCTAGTTTTCGAGCGTTCTGGTGGTTACGTTGTACTGGATATCTCCCTGAAGCCAAAGCAGGGTAGTCAGGTTCTGATCCAGCACGGCGGCGGGACGGAGCTTGCCACGCTGAGAGGAAAGTCACTGATTACCGAAGATGGAGAAGCGATTGAGGGCGAAGTCCTGGACGATGTTACTGTCATCGGCGTCGTGACGTTCACTATATGCGATGTTCGTTCTGATAATTCTATTATTTAACTGGGGTATATATGGCGCTGACTCTATTAGCCAATAATAACGCAAAAAGTGTTCTCGCTGCTGGTATTAGCGCGTCCGCTACAGTTATTACCGTCGGTACGGGAGCGGGGGCTTTATTCCCCGTTCCGGTATCTGGCCAGAGTTATTTCAAATTAACGATAACCGATGCAGCCACAAAAACCATTTCCGAAATCATGCACGTCACGTCTGTTTCTGGTGATGTGATGACGGTAATTCGTGGGCAGGAGGGGACCACTCCGCGAGTATGGTCAACAAACGATATTGTTGCGAACTTGATGACCGCAGGAACTTTCACATCCTGCTTACAAATTGCTAATAACCTCTCAGAAATAAAAGACGCTGGTAGCGAAGCCGTCGACCAGGCGTTATCAAACTTAGGGTTCGCAAAGAGAATATTCGGCGCCTCTGATTATATAAGGATTCCAGATGTTGATGGCGGGCTGATTATTCAGTTTGGCTCTGGAGTTATTAATTCACCTTCAGGTAGCGTTGTCTTCCCTACGCCATTCCCAAACTCTGCTTTGGTTTTTGTGCCTGTAAAAAACTCTGATGCAGCAGCTCGTTTTGTGTCTTTCTCAAACCTGACCAAAACGGGAGTGGATGTTTATGGCTGGATAGCCGGAGGGACCACTACAGCGAACGTCGATAACTTTAACTGGATAGCCATCGGTAACTGATGGCTCACGATCCAGGCAGGTTGTGCATGATTGATTACTCGCCTGCGCGACCATCGATGTAATCAGCCCACCACTGCATCATTTCCCTGCGTTTATCCATATACTGAGCATGGTTGTAAATTCCACGGATTGACCCGCTGGCGGTGTGCGCGAGTTGTTTTTCAATCGCGTCCGCCGGCCAGCCATGCTCATTCATTATTGTGCTGAACTGATGGCGGAATCCGTGCCCGCTCGCCAGACCCTCATAGCCAATCTGCCGGATTACTAATAATACGGCATTCTCGCTGATGGGCTTTTTCTTATCATTCCTCCCGGCGAACACGAAAGAGGAAACGGGGCTTGTGATCGGTTTGAGAGTATTCAGGAGATTTATTACCTGATCTGACATCGGAACCACATGGACGCGGCGCCCCTTCATTACTTCTTCGTCGATGGTTATCATCCTGTTTTCAAAGTCGACGTTTTCCCATTGCATAGAACGGAGTTCTTTTGTACGCAGCGCAGTATATTGCAAAACCTGTGTGGCAATTTTCGAAATAATACTCCCGGAAAAGCCAGATAGCGCGTTATTGAATGCTGGTATCTGATCAGCAGGAAGGAAAGGGTAGTTTTTCTTTCTATATCCCTTCATGGCATCAGCAAGGTCAGGAGCCGGATTATATTTGGCCCTTCCTGTAACGATCGCATACCTGAATACCTCACCACATCTTCTTCTGGCTTTATTGGCTCTCTCCATTGCCCCACGTTCTTCAAACCTCCGTATCACCTCCAGTATCTGCATCGGCTCAATATCCTGTATTTCCAGATACCCGATCATTGGCAGAATATCGTCACGGAACATGCGAGAAAGTTCATCCGCATATCCTTCGGACCAAACCTGCCGCTTGTGGTCGTACCATTCATGATAAATAGCTGAAAATGAATTGTCCTTCACAGACAACTTTTTGGCCTTAACCGGATCTACCCCGACAGAAACATCCTTCCTAGCAGTCCACGCTTTATCCCTGGCTTCCTGCAATGACATGAGAGGGTATTTACCCACTGTCAGCACCTTCTCTTTGCCGTCGAGCTTATAGCGCAATTGCCACACCTTTTTGCCAGACACCGGAACGTACAGGTACAGGCCATTGCTGTCGAGCATGCGGTATGGTTTGTCTTTAGGCTTGGCGGCCTCTATCTGCTTAACGGTGAGCATGGGTAAAATTCCGGTGGGTAAAGTTGTTTTACTCGTTTTTTACCCGCCAAAAGGTGTGGCTGTCAACGGTCTGAGGCGAACTACTGCGAACAGGGATTTCATGAGAGGCTTGATACTGGCGGGATTCGGCGGACTATTACGGATTGCTGCGAACTCGAAACAAGTGTCCCCTGCAGGAATCGAACCTGCAACTAGCCCTTAGGAGGGGCTCGTTATAT
>ERZ791937.26-NODE-26-length-37506-cov-18.009319_pt1 | contig 37506 bp, 33 predicted proteins | sample MGYA00510124_ERZ791937 | MGnify/ENA primary metagenome ERZ791937 (study PRJEB30046, sample SAMN00993239) | human gut metagenome | study: EMG produced TPA metagenomics assembly of the A metagenome-wide association study of gut microbiota in type 2...
ATGATCGGGCGATAACCCTGCGTATCCGGGAAATAGCGGAAACCCGGATCCGCTACGGTTGCCCGCGTATTCATATTCAGTTGCGGCGGGAAGGCTGGCCTGTTAACCACAAGAAAACACACCGGATTCGGCTGAATTCATCCGAAGTCTCCGGAAAGACGAAGATCTCTGATTTAGCACTGCACTGAATTTGGGCTAGGGTCAAAACCCCCGAAATCTCAAAAAGTGCGTGGAACTAAAACGGGTGCGCTTACACAGTGGCCAAAGTCAGCTTTGTATGTGAATGTAGAAGTACAAAATTTTGCCATAGTTGTTGCGACTAACTGACTACCATCGCTATAAAAAAACCCCACCGAAAGATGGGGTTTTTTTATAGCGGAAATTTGGCATGATTCGCGCTATGTCACATCAATTCGATAAATGGTTTGGCGACCACTTATGAAAGTCTGTGAGACTGCAAGTTGATCAGATGTATTTTCGAACACCTAAGCGCATACGTCAACCCATCATCTTTATAGCTATATGCTATCAACGTCATGAAATGGATGGTTCAAAGCAAAAGTTTTTGGACTGATAGTAAGCTTCAGCCGTATAATCTCCCTAGATCAAAGACTTCTTGCTCTATGGTTGATCAGAATGTGGATGCTATTGAACTCTGTTGTTAAGCGATAATCGGTCCTAAGGTAGCGAAATTCCTTGTCGGGTAAGTTCCGAGAAGACTAAGCCTATTGAGGCTTTTGAACGCCGAGCTGGAGAGTAGCCGTTAGCGCATAAGCGCAAACTACCGAACTTTCCTTTTCGTACGTACAAGATGCTTATCATTCTCAATATGAGAGCAGATAAAGTTATTAATGTGGCTTAATCTGTTGAATTCAATATAAGTTGCTCACCGGTGGCACGGTTTGGTGGGGTTCTCGTTTTACGAGGGTAGTGACTTCAATCCCGAGGCTGTGAGACTGCAAGTTGATCCTTTGGTCGCTCATGAGTATTTTTGCGGCCCCTGACGCTATCTTTTGAGATACAGCCTCCTTTAACCAGGAGGTTAAAATGCCAAAAAAACGTAAAAAATCGAGCGGAAAAAAGGGCGGGCTACCTGCAATGTTCATCACATTCTTGTTGTCAGTCTCAGGAGCATTGCTAGTGCACGGCGACCAGGGAAACCTTTTAGCTAACCCACTGATCAATGTGACGGTTGTTAATGTTCACAGTAATGTGACTGTTAACAACTTAAGTTCTGTAAGGTAAGCTGTAAGGGGGAAGCGGAGCTCGGAAACGGGTTCCGCTTTTCTTTTTTCTTACCCAGATTGCAAAGTGGTTGTGCATTGAGACAGAAAATTTGTTAGGGCATGAGCACTGAATGAGCATGGCTGAAAAAATACACCGCCATTTTATCGCCACTCAAAAAACATATAACAAAAAGGCCACTCGCTAGAGTGGCCTAAATGCATGTATTTATTGTTAAAATTTGGTGGCCCCTGTTGGGTTTGAACCAACGACCAAGCGATTATGAGTCATAAAATTGGCATGTTTTCAATTGTTCGCTATTGTCTCTGTTTGTATTTTTAATTACTTATAATCAATCAGTTATAAAGTTATTTTTGTTTCTGGTTGGTTCTCTCATTTCCCCATTGTACTATCCTTACCTGACCCGTTACCTGACCCGAAATGGGCATCGGGTCAGGTAACGCTTATTCTTAGAAAGGTAAACTCATGGCCGCTAATCTTACCGAGACTGCTATACGTGGATTGAAGACAAAAAGCACGGCGTACTACGTGTGGAGCAACAGCGCTCAACGTGGTACCGGCAGGCTTGGCGTTAAAGTTCAGCCTTCAGGCAGCAAAGTTTTTTATTTCCGTTACTACGTTGAGAAAGGGAAGAAGGAGAAGTTCATCCAGTTGGGCATCTGGCCTGAGATGAAACTGGTGACGGCCAATGAGCTAGCGAAAAAGTATGGTGCCTGGCTTGTTGAAGGAAAAGAGCCCCAGCAAGAGCTTGAACAACAGCGCCTAGCCGAGCAACACATTATGCAGGTCCATAGTTCCCAGGGATCATTTGAAGAACTGGTGCATGGCTACGTTAACAAGATGAAGCTCGATAATAAGCGGACCTGGGCCGATGTCCTAAAGCGTCTTGAAAAAGAGTGCTACACGGTTATTCCTCGCGAGACCAAAGCGAAGGACGTGACGCCTCTACAGATCAAAACCATCCTCTCGGGCATTATCCAGCGTGATGCGGTGGTCCATGCTAATCGGATTCGCTCGTATCTGATGGCGGCATTTAACTACGGCCTGAAAGCCGATAACGATCCGATGAATACCAGCGTGGGTATTACGTTTGGGCTTGAAGTTAATCCGGTATCCGCCATACCCAAGCAGTCCTCTGCGGAAAAAGTGGGTGATACATGGTTAACGCTGGAAGAGCTGCGTTTTGTCATGGAGCAGTTCGCTCAGGCAACCAACGTTGGGTCGTTGATGCAGCACCTAATCCGCTTCTGTGTTTATGCTGGCGGGCAGCGTCCGTTTGAAATGATTGCCAGCCAGTGGAGCGCGGTTGACTGGCAGCAAAAGACATTACTGGTCATAGCTGATGTATCGAAAAACAAGCGTGAGCACCTGATCCCGTTGACTGAATCGGCGCTACAGGAATTAGCCTCAGTGAAAGAACTGACTAAAGAAAGCAACAGCCCCTATATTTTCCCGCTATCAACCAACGGTGAGCGCCCGGTGCGTACTGATAGCCTGGCGCGTTCCATCATGTATTTCCGAGCCTTTAATCCTGAGTTTAAAGTTTTCACAGCGCGAGATTTACGCCGTACCTGTAAAACGCTGATGGGGGAAGCGGGGATCAGCAAAGAGATCCGTGACCGTATCCAGAATCACTCTTTGAACGATGTCAGCTCGAAACACTATGACCGTTATGATTACCTGCCTGAAAAGCGCAGGGCGCTTGAGATCTGGGAGGATCGGGTTAACAACTATCAGCGACAGCAGGAAAACAACGTTGTGAACTTGTTTGGACGGGGGTAAGAGCTTGGCAAAATATGAGCTAAATTCAGCAGAAGAGCGTTATCAGCCGGGCTCTGAAGATTTAGTGCTGGCTAATAAGCTGGAGATCATTGATGAAGAGGAAATGGAAGCGCTGGAATCTGGCCTGCTGCTGATGCTTTATGAACAGCTATTTATTGAAGGCCAGCCGCCAACGGCGCTGGCTTTTGAACATATCAGTGGCTGGCATCGTCAATGGCTGGGGAATGTGTATGACTGGGCAGGGAGGCTACGTAACGCTAACCTCACTAAGGATGGCTTCCAGTTTGCTGCTGCCGACAGAATTCCGCTGCTTCTTGGTATTTTTGAGAAGCAGTTTCTCTCCCGGTCTGGTGAGCTGAAATCCCTGGCTCGTTCGGAACTGGTTGGTTATCTGGCTGAATGCCATGTGGAATTTATTTTGATCCACCCATTCAGAGAAGGTAACGGGCGTCTGTCGCGGCTGCTTTGCGATGTGCTGGCCGTGTTGGCGGGGAAGGGTTTGCTGGATTACAGCCTGTGGGATGAGCACAAGGCGTTTTACTTCAAGGCAATACAGGCAGGCGTGACAGGGAACTACAGCCCTATGATGCAACTGGTGAACGATATCTTGCCAGACTAGCGGGCGAGGCCAACGGTTTTCGCCTGTGCCTGATTTTGTTTCAGTTGCTGCTCAATTTTTTGCACAGAAACACCGGTTTCGATCGCGGTTGAGCTGGCAACGGAGCGATAGATTTGAGTTCTGGTGATCTGAGTATATGCTGTTTTTTTTGTCATGTGCAGGGCCTCATCGTGAACATATTGATTTTAGTGTGAAGATAGAGGACATACAAGTCAGTTCAATCACAGTGAAATGATTTATCCTTTCTTTCATCAAAGAAATAATTTTAGGGCTAATCATACATAGCTGTGCCTAATATCTCCACACCTGTCGTTTACTGATAAGCAGCAGGTTGCGTAAGGGCAACACATCTCAAGCCTGATGCCTTGCCCCAGAAGGGTGGGGGGCGAAAGAGGAACACTATTTCACACAGCGATTATAGTCTGATATAATTTTATCTACATATCAATGAGATGAGAAATATATATGGAAAGTGATTCTGAGATGATTAAATTTATTGAGGATTCTTGGTTTTCTGATGAACCTTATAAGCTGGATGATGCTAATGATTTCTATAGTGTTTCGCTTTTCGCTAAAAAACACCTTATTCAGGTAGAGGAAATAATATCTCTATGGTTGATTGGTAGAATTAATATTTATGCTAATCTTCGTTCCGAATATTGCAAAATTAATCGTTATCTTCATAAAAAAGAGAATCGTTACGATAAATCTGATATTGGTTATGGTAAGGATTTTTACCAGCACCAAAACAGCCCACAATGTAACGTAAGAAAATTTATACCCTGTAAGAAATCAGAAGTGAGAGAGTATTTGAATTTTGAAGGAGCCAGTGTTTTTAAATATTGTTATCATGGATATGCAAGTGGTTATTGGAGATTGCAGAGGACAAAAATAACGCACTTAGTCACAGGGGATTATAATCTTAAAAATGCTGATGATGGATGGGTTTCAATTACTGGCGAAGTTGATGTTTTTGGAAGAGATAATAAAGATTACTTGTTATTTAATAGGGATGTTTTCATTGGCTTTGAAAGATTGTATATTTCATTATCGGACTGTAATTTATTGGTTAATATATTAAATCTTAATAATGATAAAAAATTGAAAGGTTTTGAACCTCCACATAATAGGGTTGCGATTGTTTTACTAATAAATGGTCTTTTCAATATTGATGGTCAGGTGACTTACTCTAACGTGAGCACACTTCTCTCAAGTAATGGAATTAAGATAGAGCAAACTACGATAAAAAAAATTCTCGAAGAAACATCAGAAAAAAGAGATAAGCCTTATCGATTCCATTCTAAGCATTCAAAAATAGCCTCATGCCTGATCACAATTTATTGCCAAGAAAAAAATATGACGACTACACCAGCCAAAGTAGCCCAAATACTGAATGATCTTGCAAGAAAATCATCGAAAGAATGGAGTGTGACCTTTACTGCTGAAATCGTTAATAACATTATGAAATCAAAGTAAAAAATCACTCTTACTAATGCGTTAGTAAGCCATTAGTAAGAGTTCTTCAGCTTTCATCCACATCATCACTGATTCATGATGCACTCATCGAAACAACGGAGGCAGTATGAGTACAACATCAATCATTCCAACCCCTGAGCAACGCCTGAACATCCTGTACGTCTATGGGGAGAAAGGTGACCGTCTGGTGAGGGAAAAAGAGCGCCAGTATATCACTTCAATTTCCCGGTCTACAGCCTGGAAACTTGAGAAAGCTGGCAAGTTTCCTCAACGTAAATTGCTTGGTGCTAAGTCGTGTGCCTGGTTGCTAAGTGATCTTCTTTACTGGATAAACGAAAGATAGTGGTAAACACTTCCTAATTCAGCATTTATTTTTTTTCTAAAAATAGTGGGTGGATAACATGCATGTCTAAAAGAAATAAGAGTAAGAAAATTGAAGAGCTCAGTTTGGAGTTTCAAACGTTACCGACATTTGCACAACAATTGATAAGTTATATACATTTTAAAACAGGAGCTGCCGCTGAGCTTATTTTTACCGTATTACTTGGTGTAATGGCGTATGCCTGCCAGGATAAATTTGATGTTCAGCTTAAGAATGGGAAAACTTTTACATCGCTTTATCTTCTGTTGTTAGCAAGATCCGGAAGCAGAAAATCAACTGTATTTAAATTGTTGATGGAGCCAATCTATCGACTGGAGAATGAGTTGAAAGATGATTTCCTGCTAAAGGAGAAACTCTATGAGCGAGAGATTGCATCATGGGAAGTGGAATTTAAAGAGCATAAAAAACAATACAGTAAAGCTATTCGTCAGATAAATGGTGAAAGCGAAGCACGAAAAAAACAGGAGGAATGCTATCTAAGAAAACCAGTTATACCGATAAGAAAGTATCTTACTAAAAATGACTCCACAAGTGAGGGGCTTAGAAAGATATTAGCGCAGGGCTCCCCATCGTTGATGCTCGGGTCTGATGAGGCCGGAGGGCCCTTCGACAGTAATCTTTTCCGCAATACCCCTGTACTCAACTCTCTTTGGGGAGAAGGAAGAATTGCAGACAGTAGGGCTTCACGTGACAGTTACGATGTTGATGATGCACGGCTAACGATGCTGCTGATGATGCAGCCCGGTTTATTTGATAACTTTCTTGAAAAACAGGGTGAAAAAGCAAGGAATTCAGGATTTTTGGCTCGTTTATCGCCGGTCGACATGGAACAGATCCCTGAATTGATCTGTATCCCTGATGCTGGTATATGGACTGATGAACCAGGACTGGAAGAATTTTTTTCTATTGTCACCAAGCATTTGCAGGATGGAATGAGGCGTAGAGAAAAAAATGAAGAGCGTATATGTATTATTTTTTCTTCTGAGGCACAAATTGTCTGGAGTTTACAGAGTAGACAAATTAAGGAAAAAATAAAAAAAGGAGGCGAACTACACCATTATGATGATTTTAGTGCTCGATTTATGGAGCATGCTTCACGGATTGCAGCAGTCATGCAAATGTTTATTACACCTGACTCACAAGTAATTACGAAGGAAACTTTAACATCATCATTCAAAATAACAGAATTTTTTATTAATCATCTTATCGCTAAGGTTGATTCTACTCGAAAACCTACAAGGGCTGAAAAATTAACATGGTACCTTGAAGACAATCTCGTTAGCAATGGTTCATACGACTTCAAAAGAAATGACCTTATTAAGAAAGGTCCATATTCAGTCAGAAATTCAGAGAATCTGATGCCTACTTTAGAACAACTTGAGTCTGAAGGTGTAGTGCAATTATTCGAAAGAGGAGGAGTTAATTATGTAAAATTTATTGGCTCAACGATGGAACCGGAAGAATTGGCTGAGAAGACTAACATCCCTGTTTTACACTCGGGATCGATTGCGATGAGTAAGCTACCTAACTTCGAGTAACTTCAGAGCAATTAAACTCTGTCTGGTTAATTTTTTTTGACCTTAAGCCCAGTGACACAGCGGATTCAGGTTAAATTACTAGTCAGGCCAATCAATGGATTTTAACTGGTATAGGTAATATATCTTGTTGGTTGTTATATATCCTACACCTGTACATCCCCCTATAGGGATTATATCCAACATCACATGGGTAGCGTGAGGGCTACCCATTATTCAATTATTAATATTTACAAACATAAGGATTGTTATGAAATCAGGGTATTCACTTAGTAGTGAAGAGTTCGATGACTTAGTAACGATAGCGTCCAAGATGTATAAGTCACCTATCGATCGATATATTCTCACTTCACTACTTAACATGGTGTATGACATCTTGGAACAGCATTACCGGATATTCGGTATTCGTACTGACCTGAGATTCGCCCAGTCTCATGTAGCGGAAGAGCCTGACCTTCCATTATGCTTTCAACGTGACGACCCGCAGGCAATCACTCGCTTCTTCGAGTCACTGAAAAGTCAGATACGGGTGGATCACAACCGATCCGGGAGACCTGGAAATCCGACATTACCATCTTATGGGTGGTGCAGAGAACGGAATACTGGTGAACATCCCCATTACCATCTAGTGCTGCTGTTTAACGCTGATGTCTATGCGTATCTGGGGAATTACCAAGACCGGAATGCTAATAACATGGCCACCCGCATACAGAGAGCCTGGTGCAGTGCTATAGACCTTAGCTACGATGATTACGCAGCATTAGCTGAGTTCCCACTCAATCCCATTTACAGGTTCAGCAGGATAGATGCTTTGGGTCGCACTAAAATATACTGGGATTTTCTGATTCGCCTGGCATACTTGGCGAAAACAAGGACCAAAGATATCCACGACGGTTACCGTAATTTTGGTACAAGCCAGTTATTATGCTTAAACAGGCTTACCTGTTAGCCTTCCTAGGGTGAGAGATTTCTCTCTCACCCCACCAGTGATTACGAACCTGGGATTGCGCAACCCTGTATCAGATGCTTATCCATAAAATCAACATGGCAGCAGACAAGTTCGTGATAACGCATACCTTAGTCACCTTTTAGTAGTTCCAACATCGCCTTTTCATGGCTTTCAATGTTTTTGATGCCTTTTCCCTCAGGTCCCCATTCCTCATAGCTCATCATGATGGCTTGTTTTAAGCTCTCAGCTCGCTCTGTTTCAGCATAGAATTTTTTCTTATCCGCAGGCGAATAATTACTGAGTCTTGAGTTGCTGCTTGGTGAAATCAGGCAAAGATTCCCGAAACGATGGACATCATTCCCCATTTTATTTGCTCCAGACGGATCGGTTTGGGGAAAGTAGTGTTCAACCGATGTTCGACTCGGTGAAAACTGGAAATCATCGAAGTGTTTCTTAATACCGGGGTGATTAGCCCCTTTACCGTCGAAGCTCTGACCCGCAGTGAGATCACGCCACAAGCGATAATCAAGCAGATTAAACACATAGTTCTGCACACCAGTGCCACGATGCAGAGCTTCAGCATTAAATTGCCCTTTTTCACCACAGATCTCAGCTAGAAACTCACTGCTGAGCTTCTCAAGCGCCTCCAGATAAGCCGTTCCGTTTATGTCCAGTTCGTTCGAAGCAAGACCATTCAGAATGACCAGAGAGCGATTAAGCCATCGCTTGTAAACATAGGCGGGGTGTGAGACATGGAACATCGACAAGATCATCGCCAGTTGTCTGTTTAGTCCAGACAACCCATCCTGGTCGAAAGAGTTGTTATAGCTAAAGCTCGAGTTTCTATCTCTGGAATAGTATTCCAGCGTCAGCAGGCTCCACTTTTCATCCTGATCTCGCTTAATGATATAACGGTCAAATAAAACTCTAAACTTCAGCAAGTTAAAAGCAAACTGAGTGATTTTTTCTCTGTCATTTTTTATGATCTCAAAGGCCTGGAGCAGCTTTTTATCATCCAGAGAAACGGTATCGGCAACAGTCACTTTTAGAACATGTAGCAGAAAGTTGGAGAAATCGATAATAGAATCAAAGCGCTGTTCTTTGACTTTTTCATCGTCGTTATCCGTGTCATGAAAGCGTCGTGTCCCGATAATGTTCCGCAGTGTCGGTTTCTCGTCTGTGCCATGATGGGTTTCTGTCGCGCATTTTATTGTCTCAAAATCGGTTGGGAAACCTGACCATTTTTCGCCAAATAAAATCTTGCGGGCTTCCGGGCTAAAGCCTAACTGTACATAGCGCCCCATGTCTGCGCAGGCATCCCATATGGCTGAAAAGCTGTTTCTTGAAGCCATGTCGCCGCTGTAAACTGACATCAAATGTGCTTTCAGTACCTCATGTTTTTCCAGTTGCTCACCCCGGTTATTCATGATTTCAAAGTAGTGGTTGAGGTCAGTATCTTTGGGTACTGGAACCCGCAAAATAGTCACGTGTTTGAGCAGATACTTGCAGAAGTCGCTGGTGTCTATGTTATGGGTCTTAAAGTATCGCTCTATAAGGGTAAACGCAGCCCGGATTGAGGGTTCTTCCGGATCGCTCCTCTGCGCCTGTTCAAACAGATTTTGCAGCGTTCGTGCTGATTTAGGACGGCTGTCAAAGTCAAGATTGAGGTGAAGGCGCGATAAATCTTGTTCCCTACTATGAATAACGGTTTTTAAGTATGCGAGCAAAATCGACAGCGTCGTGTGCCTTTGCTGTCCATCAATCGTTTCATAAACGATTTCGCCTTTATGAGGGCTTTCAGCGCTATCCCGGATATACACTACCAGGCTGCCCAGATAGTATTTCGCCTCGTTTTGTTCTCCGGTTTCTTTGAGGTTTTGAACAGCATCGGCAATGTCCTGAATGAGCTGCTCGATCTCCGCTGCTCCCCATGCGTAGTTACGCTGGTAAATGGGAATAACATAATGACTGTTTTCGCTGAATAATTTTTCGATAGTCAGCAATGCTAAATCGTTACTTGTTGTCATCGACATCTCCCAGCATTTGAGCGATGGAATCCTGTACGGACCTGGCATTGAGAAAGCGGATATTTTCACATCGCTTTGGCTCGAAGCGCAGAACTTGTTGTGGGTGGATGGCTTTACCCATGACTCTTAACAGTCCTCGTGCCTCACGCGCATAGCTATCAATACTGTCCATGCCGATTTTTTGATATTGCAGTCGTAAGTAGTAACTCCAACAAAAACAAATTTTTGCCGCCTGAGCTAATTCATGGTCACCAAATTTATCGTAATAGGCCATCACAGCGCACATAAAGAGATTTTTGATATACATATCTCCCTTACGTGAGCTGCCGGAATAACGGGTATGTTTTTTTAAGAAATCGCCAAGCAACGCTTTCTCACCATCAAACAGGGTGTGATACAAAGACTTGTAGTGCTGGATGTACTCAAAAAAGCGTTTTCCGTTAATGATGATCTGATTAATTTGAAACGGGTAAGACTTATGCTGCTTATCCCACTTCCTTGCGGGGTCGTTATTGTAATGTTCAACGGCAAAATCCAGGGCTAGCAAAGACTGCAGATAGTGGTAATCACATGTGGAGAGGTTGATGCCTTTGAACACCTCAAGATTGTGGCGACTGAACTGGATACCATAGTCACCATCCAGCCAACGGCGCTGGCGGAATAAGAACTCGCCCATAATCAGATGAAGGCTGGCGGATTCGTCATCCGGACTGACACCTTGCTCCCAAATTGTGACGTGATGGAGTCGTTCCGCCTGTCCGGTTGTCTCCATCATCTCGCGTAAATGGTATGCCTTTAGTAAATCATAAGGTGCCAAGGCTTTGCCTCTGGCATTTTGCGAGTCGAAAAACTGAAATGCTTCGCTTAAGTCATCCAGCGTCACTTCGATGAGTTCACATCTGTTACACACAAAATGCAGCAGTGATTGACGTTCATCATCGTTAAGCCCCACGAGGCGGTTTTCAATGACTTTGGCATTGTGCTCAAGGTTATTGATGCTCACCCTTGAAGCAAATACCTGCTCCAGTAAGGGGGATGAAAACTTACCGCGTTGATCGAGTAGTGTACAAAGTAGTGTGAGCGTCAGAAGGCGCTGCTGACCGTCAACAACATTAAGCGCTATCGCATTAGCTGGCTTTACTTCATCTTTGTGCAATACCACCGTTCCAAGCCGGTAGCACTCCTTACCCCGGTGGCTTAACACGTCATCAATTAGTTGATCAACATGTCTGGGTTTCCATTTGTAGGGGCGCTGGTAGGAAGGAATAGTGAGGTGCTGCCTGAGCAGGTCTCCGACTTTTTTTACCTGATAGTTTACCTGTCCCATGATTACATTACCTGCCCAACAATCGTAGTTGTCAGTTGAACGAAGGGCGGCAATCTGACTGCCTGACTGCAGTTGGGTTTATGACAAACGGCCATTAGCGCATTTCCTTTGGCTTCAATTTTTTTAGTAAAATTTGAAATTGCATTCTATACCCTGCTACAACCTGCTACATGTAGCAGGTTGTAGCAGCCTTCAGAGAGACAGACTTACCTTTTGTGTAAAATTTATTCGTTGGATAAGTGCTGGGCCTCAACCTAATGAAATCTTTTAGACGCATAATCTTAAGAGGGCATACAACTTAAGTAAGCGGCAATTCGAAACACTTCACCGGTTTCCCATCCTGCATTTCTACCAGTAATCGTGCAGATTGCGGTTGCTCAGTCAACAATCCTTGTTGAAATTGCTCGAACGACAAATGGGCTTCTTCAATAGCCATCTTTTGCTGCATTAATGTAGTAGTCGTCCATTTCCTCAGTAATACTTTATTGGCATTGGTAGTATTGCTCTGTTCCGTTAATGCGCTAATGCCTTGTATCCGCTGATGAAGCTGACGCTCAACTTTGTCAATAACACTTTCGAACTGCTGATAGTTATGAACAACAGTTTGTTGGCGATGCTTGACGAGTGTTGTGTCACCTTCGGCATGAGTAAGAAGATGCAATGCTTGCGCACGAACCTTAATTGCCAGACCCCATTCATGGATTCGCTCATCAAGGATCTTTTGCTGGGTTTGGATCTTGTTCGTAATTTCCGTACTGCCAAAGAGCCCACGGTCTTTAAGCGCCGACACTTTGTCGCCAGCAGCAGCAATATCAGTCAGCAAGTGTGCCTGCAGGGCGGAGAACTGGACTTCAATATCCTCCAGTTTTTGGCGTATTGCGGGTGAGCATTGCCCCTCTAGTACTACGGGGGTAATTTGCTGCAAATACTGTATCGCTCCAATGATCTCTGACTTACGTGCATTGTTCTGGAACGCAGATACCTCACGCACTGCCTCAACAATTTCCGTCAATTTTTTACTGATATCAGCCAGGTGCTTTTGCGCTAGCACGGCAGAAGCAACATTCAACAACATTCCAGCGTTAACAAACTGGCTGAGTTTGTCAGGGTTCAGCAGAACGGCATGTTCTTTGATGCCTTTTTCTCCCAGGCTAAATCCACGGAAACCAGGACCATCTTTTACACTCGCCAAAGGACCATTAATAATGACCTCCATATATTGATGGCTGGCAATATGTGCAGAGGACGCCAGTGAGGGCAAGGTTTGCAACAGCGGACTCAGGCGTGAAATACCTGTAATATCCTGCTCCTGCATCGCTTCCGTGCTGATAAGTTCCGAAGGAGGAATTGTTGCAACCGTAAGCGCAGGTTGGTGAATATCATGCCCAAAACCCCAGCGTTGATCGTATGTGAGAGCTGGCACCGTGGCTGATGATGGCTGGGTGGCAAGCCGGAACTGGCGGGAGTTTTTTAAGCGAATCCAGGCAATTTGCACCACGCAAGGCAGTGTCACTCGAAACGCGGGGTTTGAGATGTCATAGGCGGTATAAAGACCAGTAATAGCCAGGCCAACCGGTCCGGTTAATACGCCCAAAACACGTCCGATACCTAGCCCTGCAATTAAAGGCAGTACTTTGCCTGCTGTCGTTTGTGCAAGACTATTGGCAACGAGAGCCGCTCTCTGCCAGACAGGAATATCCATACTGACAGAGCCGTTTATGCCCATATCACGCAGAATCTGGCTGCGCTCATCATCCGACATTTTTTTCCATGATGAGGTAAATACACAGTCAATAATCAGCGCTTCTTTTTCTTCTACCGATGTAGTTGCCGGGACTTTCATCTTCAGATGGCTGGCAACGTCATCTACAATTTCGCTGTAGTTAACCCCATTGCGACGAAACAGATTAACGAACGTATTACCGCCGAAATGCTGCAACTCCCGAACAAGGAGACGGAGAGTTTCTTCATCGGGTATATCCTGGCGTTTGGCATCCTGTAATACAGTCTTCACGCTGTCTGACATGGAAAAACCAAGCTTACCGGTGTTAGTGACGTAATCGATCAGCAGATCTATATCGCCTTTATCTGCGTTCAACAGCAGTTGAACCAGCGCCTCATCACCCTTGATATCTATCTCACTCATGAAAATACCTCTGCCATATTCATCACCAAAATCTATTAAAACCCGCGCATCCCATTGATAAATGTTTCAATCACATCACGCACACGGTCGTAGACACGTGCCCGCACGTTCTTGCGTTCCAGAATCTTTGGCGTCCAGGTAAGCGTTTCCGCCACTTCATCCTCTCGCGGCATCACGTCGGTAAAGAGGTAGTTGTCCAGTAAGCCGGTTAGTTTGATGGAATCAAGTCGCTCTTCGCTGCACAAGGCTGCCAGCGCCTTACCTTTTTCCTGTTCGACATAGGCTTCAAACACCTGAGTGATATCTTCGTCATGCGAGGCATGCAGCAGGCTTTTTTCAATAAAGTTATCGATAAGCTCACGTTTACTGCGCAGCGTGACGTCGCTGTCGACAATATCCATGATCTTTTTCTTCTGCTCCTGCTGTTCTTTTGGCGGCATCGCCTGAATGCCAGCCAATAGACGCAAAATGTAGCCGACGTTAATTTCGTCGCGATGAATCAGCGAGACTTCAAAATCCACGTCTTCAAGAATCGAGACTTTCTCCTTGCTGGAGTGTTTTTTCACCTTGTCGTGGATATCGAGGTACTTACTGGTGAAATCCGCCAGCGTCTGGTCCGATAGCGGTTTAGCCGCATCATCAAAATCGGCAAAGCTTTCGAGAATGTTTTTCAAACGCATCACATCGCGGAATGCCGTTACAAACGCCAGCTGTGCTTCCTCATCTGGCAAATCGTCCACGCTTTCCACCGTTGGCGTCAGCGTTAACAAGCGATCGACAGCGTTCTGATAATCCCCGAAGTACTCCTCAAAGGGTTTGACCAGCACCGTAGAAGAGGCATCTTTGTTCGAGAACAAGGCAATAGCATCGTCGGTGGCTTTCTTCAGATTGCGGAAGCAGACGATATTCCCGTGGCTTTTCTTCTCGTTGAGAATGCGATTGGTGCGGGAAAACGCCTGTACCAGGCCGTGAAAACGCAGGTTTTTATCGACGTAGAGCGTGTTCAGCGCCGGGCTGTCGAAGCCGGTGAGGAACATATTCACCACCAGCAGAATATCGATGCCTTTCTCTTTGGTGCGCTGGGCAATATTTTTGTAGTAATTGTAAAAGCTCTTTGAGTCATTGGCCGAGTAGCTGGTGCCATACAGCTCGTTATAATCCTCGATAAAGCTATCCAGATGATCGCGACTTGAAGTGTCAACTTTCGCCCCCTGCGGCAGGCTAATATCCTCTTCATCCAGGAGGCCGTTTACCGTCTCTTTATCACTTTTGTCTGCTTCATTGGCGGCGTAGGTGAAGATGGTGGCAATCTTTAACGGCTTGTAGTTGGCATCCGCCGCCTGCAGTGCGGCCTGCTTTTCTTTAAAGAGTTTGTAGTAAGTGATCAGCATATCGACTGACCCGACGCAGAACATCGCGGTGAACTCGCGATTGCGGGTCTTGGCGTTATGGTGGGCAAGGATGTAGTCGGTCACTTTGCCCAACCGGATGTCGCTTTCCATCACCTCTTTGGTGTCGATATCCTCCACATCGATATCGATCTCATTGCTGCTTTCTTTGCGCTTGTAAGTACCGACATATTCCACGGCAAAGCGCAGAACGTTTTCATCCCGGATGGCGTCGACAATCACGTATTTATGCAGGCATTTATCGAACAACAGTTCGGTGGTCTGTTTGACACCATTGGTGATATTGACGTTATCGGCAAAGATTGGTGTCCCGGTAAAACCAAACAGCTGTGCGTTCTCGAAGAAGTTCACGATCGCTTTATGCGTATCACCGAATTGGCTACGGTGGCACTCATCGAAGATAAAGACGATGCGCTCTTTGCGCAGGTGTGCGAGCTGCGCTTTATACCCTTCATGGGTGATGGCGTTGTTCAGCTTCTGAATGGTGGTCAGGGTCAGTTTGGTGCTGCTTTGCTTGAGATGTTTTATCAGCGTACTGGTGTTGTTGGTGGTGTCCACGCTGTCTTTTGCAAAGCCGTTGAACTCTTTCGCCGTCTGATAATCCAGATCCCGGCGATCGACCACAAAAATGACCCGATCCACTTCCGGCATCTCCATGATCACCTGGCTGGCTTTAAACGAGGTCAGCGTTTTACCGGAGCCGGTGGTATGCCAGATATAGCCGTTCTCCGGCCGACCTTGCTTGTGGAGATTTTCCTTCACATGGCGGATCATCGCCTCACAGGCGTAAAACTGGTAAGGACGCATCACTATAAGGCACTTACGGGTTTCGTTCAGCACGGTGTAGTGGGTGATCATTTTGGCGATGTGGCACACTTTCAAAAATGAGTCTGTGAATTTCTCCAGTGCTTTGAGCGGGTTATTCTTTTCATCGGTCCAGAAGAAGGTCTGCTCAAAATGGTTGGCGCGGTTGTTGGCGTAATATTTGGTATCCACGCCGTTGCTGATAATAAAGATCTGCACATACTGGAACAGGCCACTACCGACCCAAAACGCATCCCGATGGTAACGATCGATCTGATTAAAGGCCTCTTTCAGCCCCAAGCCGCGACGCTTCAGCTCGACCTGCACCAGCGGCAGGCCGTTGATCAGCAGCGTGACATCAAAGCGGGTTTTGCGCGTATTTTGCTCGGCATTGAACTGCTTCACCTGGCTCGTCACCTGAAATTCGTTCTGGCACCACTCCTCTTTATTGATAAAGCTGAGCCACTTCTCGGTGCCGTCATCACGCAATAACTGGTAGCGATCGCGCAGAATTTTGGCGCGATCGATGACTTCATTGCCTTTTGTCAGGTGTAAGAAAATACGGTTAAATTCGCTGTTTGTTAGCGGAGAGGATTCCAGTTGATTATGGATTTCAATCTGCTTGCGCAGGTTGGCTTTCATACTGGCTTCATCGGTGACATTCACCCGTTCGTAGTGCATGCCCACCAGCTGTTCCACCAGTTGCGTTTCTAACTCGTATTCGCTTTGCGTTGCCATCAGTATGCAGTGCCTTTCGTTATTGTGCTGGCCCGGAGTCGGTCGGGCCGGATAATTTTTATACAAACATTTGCTGGAGCAGGCCCTGTTTCCAGGTTTTTAATTTATCTAGTTCTGCTTTTTTGACAGCAATTTTATCGTCAAGCGCAGAGAGAAAGTTGGCGATTTTGGTTTGTTCGGCCTCAAAAGGTTGGGGAACCGGAAGACCGAAGAAATCGGCTCCTGAAATATTCATACGGTCATGTCTGGCACCACTATTCGCTACGCTTTTCATGTAATCATGCCAAACTGAACTTTCAAAGAAATATTGATAAAATTTCAATAAACCCTTTTCAAAACGAAAAACCGTATACAAAGGAGACATAACTCCTTGGGTTAATTCATTCATTTTTATAGGACCTACGGGAGCCGTTGAAGATATCCGCGGGTTATATACAAAATCACCAGTTCTAACAACGTAATATCCTGTTAAGTTGCTCTCAGTAACAATCTCTCTTTCAAAGTAACTTTCTTGGTTAACAATGCCTTGTGTGGCAGAGTTAGTTAGAACTGCAGTTACTGAATTATCTCTATTTTTAGTATTTACCTTAGAGGCTATTTCTTTTAGTTCTACCTCTTTCCACTCGGGAAACTCGTCCCCGCTATCATCCTTAAACCGCAACTCCTGGCTAAAGATCTTCTGCATCATGCCTTTTTTATACTGGCATAGTAGATCGTACTGCTTGTTCAGTAACGTGATTTTTTTGTCAACAGAGAACAGAAAATCGGCGATTTTTGTTTGCTCCTCAATTATTGGAACAAAAACAACCATATCTTTGATATCTTGAGTGGATAGATTTGGTGGATCAGTACCAGCAATGCAATTATTTATTTTTGAGACTGTTGATTCCATTTGCAAAAGAGAGTACACAAATTTGGGGTTGTTATTTGTTACTATCTTTCCAACTCGTTGATTTAATAAAGAACCGTCGTATTCTTTTCCAGCAATGGCAATTTTTAGCTTGCCATTTAGTATTGGCCTAGTTAGTGCAACAACATAATCGTCTTTTCTAATAAGAAATTTATGATATTCGTTGCTAAAATGGTTTGGTAAAAATGATGGCGTATTGGGAGTCATAACTTGGCATCCAACATCCGCAATTTTTAACCATCGGCAACCGGAGGTTGTTGCATCTGTACTTTTGAATGCAAAACCAGAAAAGATAGTGAAAACATCACCTATTTTTTTTTGTTGCCAAACTTTATTAAACTCACTGAATCTCAACTTCGGCACCATCACTTATCACCCTCCACCATTACAAAAGGCGCGCCAATGCCCAGCTCCTTACAAAACTCAGCAATAGTTTTATTGATTGTGGCTACTTTCTCTTCTAGCTCACGAATCTCCCGCGCCACAGCATTGAGATCAACCTCCTCTTCAGTTTCAAAAGTATCGACATAGCGCGGGATATTGAGGTTGTAATCGTTGTTGCGGATCTCCTCCAACGTCGCGATATGGCTGTACTTCTCTAACTCCATCCAGTCGTTGTAGGTATCGGCGATTTTGTCGATATGCTCCGGTAACAGGCGGTTCTGCGTTTTCACTTTTTCGAAGTCATTGCTGGCGTCGATAAATAGAATACTGTCGTTGTGCTTGCGGCATTTACGCAGTACCAACACACAGGTCGGAATGCTGGTACCGTAGAAAATGTTGGCAGGTAGGCCGATCACCGCATCGATACAGTTCAGCTTCTCAATCATAAACTGACGGATATGGCCTTCGGCGGCTCCTCGGAACAGCACGCCGTGAGGCAATACCACCGCCATGGTGCCGTCATCTTCCAGATGGTGGAACATATGCTGCACAAACGCCATATCTGCTTTGCTGGAAGGTGCCAGTTTGCCGTACTGAGCAAAGCGGTCATCGTCCATAAATAGCGGGCTGGCGCTCCATTTGGCGGAGAACGGTGGGTTGGCGACAATGGCATCAAATTTCAGATGCGTGTGCTGCGGGTGCTCCAGCGTGTCTTCCTGAATGATTTCAAAATCTGCATAGTGAACCCCGTGCAGGATCATATTCATACGCGCCAGGTTGTAGGTGGTACGGTTCATCTCCTGGCCGTAGATTTTACCCACCGACGACGCTTCACGTTTCACGCGCAATAACAAAGAGCCGGAGCCACAGGTCGGGTCATATACATTTTTCAGCTTCAGCTTATGGGTGGTGACGATTTTAGCCAACAGAGTAGAAACCGGCTGCGGGGTATAGAACTCACCGGCTTTCTTCCCTGCGCCTGAGGCGAACTGGCCGATCAGGTACTCGTAGGCATCACCCAGAATATCGGAACTCGCTTCGCTCAGGTTAAAGCTCAGTCTGTCGAGTTCAGTGACGACTTTGCCGATCAACTCGTTTTTTGCTTTTGCCGTGTTGCCGAGCTTACTGGAACCTAAATCGAGATCTTCGAACAGGTTGCTGAAGTCATCTGCGGAGTCGGTGCCCAGCGTGCTCTGTTCAATGTTGCGTAGGGTAGTGGCGAGGTCTTCCAGAATAAAGCCGGTACCTGTGCCTTTGGGGTCTTTAGCCACACGTTCTGCCATGGTATGGAACAAATCCGTTGGCGGCAGGAAATAGCCTAAGGTCTGGATACTGTCCTCTTTTACCGCATCAACGATATCCTGATATGCCGGATGTTCCGCAGTCAGTTCATTGTACTGAATGCCATCTTCTGCGAGGATTTTGTTCGCGTACGCGACAAATTTTTCCGACAGGTATTTATAGAAGATAAAGCCTAAGCAGTAGTCGCGGAATTCATCGGCATTCATCTTACCGCGCAGGGTATCGGCGATATTCCACAGGCGGCCTTGCAGTTCACTTAAATTTTGCGCTTCAATCTGGGGGGACATAGTTCTTCCTGTTGTTTTTCTTCGTCACGAAAGGGTGACGTAATAAGTCAAATCATACCACTGAGCAGGCTCAGGATCTGTTGTTCACTCAGGGCGGCAATCCGCTGCTGATAAAAGCGTTTTTCTCGCGCCGCCAGATAGAGCCCCCCCATCGCTTTTTGCTGCGCGAGTGACGGGAGGGTGACGGTAAAATTTTTTAGTTCATTAACCGCGATACGCTGTACGACGGTAGAACCCTGGGTGGTCTTAATGCGCTGACGTTGTCCCTCCAGGCTTTCATTGAAATGCCAGAGAAACCACGCTGTATTAATCTGGCTGTCATCGACATCCACTTTGACGTAGTTATTACCTAAAATACGTCCGGCATTTTCGGTGCTCACGCGAATCGCCTTGCCATGAATCAGGCTTATGACAACATCTCCTTTCTGCGCCAGCACAACATCCTGATGCGTTTTCACCCACTGTTCTTTCTCTGCTGACACAAAAGCTGACTGCCAGTCATCGACCAGAAACTGTTCGGTCGCATAGAAACGAAATGCGGGCCCATCTGCACTTTGCTGGATACGGCTGATGTGCGAGCCTGCCGTAAACGTAGCTATTTCCTTGTAGGTGAGCAGCATTAAAACTCCGAATAAAGATAAATTACATATGTTTTGTGCGGTGTAGTATACTCATGCTGAATAGATTAAATCAAGTAATTTAATTTTGTTACACGTGCTCGTGATCAAATTTTTTCTGGTAAGAATAGCGTTATATAGTGCTTAGATATCAGGTTGAACACTAAAAAAATCATTCATAACTTCAAGTTTTAAAGCATGAGAACCCTAAATGGCTTGCTGATGTCAAATGTAAATGTTATTGAAATTAATGATTTTTATTGGCAAGGCAGTCTTTCATTAAAGGATAATGAGAATGCATTTGAGAAAGCTGGCAGTCCGTAATTTCAGAAGGCTGCACGATGTTGTTATCGATCTTGCGTCAGACATTTCAATTTTCGTTGGGGCGAATAACAGTGGTAAGACTTCTGTCGGTCATGCACTTCAACTATTCACCGGTAAAAGCCGATTCAATATTCATGACTTCAATGCTGAATGTTGGACTGACATTGTCACATTTGGAGAAGGGGCGGATGCTGCGTCGCTACCTTCACTGGAACTTGATGTTTGGTTTGAAGTAACACCGAATGATGTTCATCGTGTAGTCGATCTTCTCCCCAGCCTATCGTGGTCAGGTTCTCTGGTTGGAATGCGCGTTGCTTTTTCCCCCATCAATCCTGGAGAAATCCGTTCGCGCTTCCTCGCAGTACGTCAGCTTGCTATCGATGCCACACCTAAAGATGAAAATGGAACTCTCAAATACGATCCTTCACCTCGTAACCTTTGGGAATATCTTCGCGATAGACTCAATGACGAATATGAACTCCGCTATTTTGTTCTTGATCCCGCACGTTTCAATGCGGAAATGATATCCGAGGAAGGCTATGAGCCTACTCCGCTCACAGGGCGTGATCGGAGTGGTCGCGAAATACTGAACAGCCTTATCCAAATCAACTTTTTGAATGCTCAGCGTCATCTTTCAGATGGTTCAGGAGGTTCCCGTGCGGAGGATCTTTCTCGTGTTCTCAGCCGTTTTTACGGACGAAATCTTGAACAAAAAGGTGAAGATTACGAAGCATTAATTGCTTTAGCTGCGTCTGAATCAGCTTTCAATCAGCATCTTGAACGTGTTTTTGCTCCTACGCTGAAAAGTCTGGCGAAACTCGGATACCCTGGACTTTCAAACCCACGCATGATGATTCGTTCGGCCTTAGACCCGGCGCAAATCATGAACAACCAAAATGGGTCCGTAATACATTACGCGTTGGGGGAGGATGACGGTAATCCTACCCCACCAACACTACCCGATAGTTATAACGGGCTTGGATTTAAGAATCTGATCTTTATGGTTGTTGAATTACTCGACATCCACAACCAATGGTTAGCAATAGAAGAGAATCGACCACCGGTTCACCTGATTTTTATTGAAGAGCCAGAAGCTCATCTCCACGCACAGTTACAGCAGGCTTTTATACGCAAGATAATGGACCTTCTTGCCATGGAGAGTCAGGAGCTTATGCACTACACCACTCAAGTGGTGGTGACTTCTCATTCAACTCATATTCTTTACGAACGTGGTTTTCGGCCGATCCGTTACTTTCGGCGGAAGCGTTCATCAAATATGTCGGCAACAGATGTGCTCAATCTCTCTGTTTTTTATGATAATACTGATCCTGAAATTCGAGACTTTCTTGAGCGTTACTTGAAGCTGACCCATTGTGATTTGTTTTTTGCAGACGGGGCTGTACTTGTAGAAGGCAATGTTGAGCGGCTACTGCTCCCGCAAATGATTGCTACCGCCGCACCTAGATTAAAATCCTCTTACCTAACAGTCCTTGAGATTGGCGGTGCTTTTGGCTATCGATTCCAAAAACTAATTGAATATCTTGGGCTTACTACACTCATTATTACTGATCTGGATAGTGTGTACTGTACCCCTCCGGTACAAGATGCAACAGAAGCTCGAGCAGATGAGTTAGGTGGTCTTGCAGAAAATCCGGCTGCAAATGATGATGGCGAGGAACCTGATGATGGCGAGGAACCTGATGATGATGAGGAAGAACAGGCCAACACAGAAACACCAGGAAAGGCTTGTATTGCCAGTCATCCTGGAGCTATGACCTCTAATCAAACACTTCGGCAGTGGTTACCGAAATGTGACACCGTTGCCGCTTTATGGGAAGCAACTGAGGAAATGAAAATACAAAGCCGCACAGCTGAGTGTGGCGCTTTGGTTCGTGTTGCTTACCAGTGTCAGACAAATGTTACATGGAAAGAGGAAACACTGGCACTTGCTGGCCGTACTTTAGAGGAAGCTTTTGCACTTGAAAATCTGTCATGGTGTCAAGATGTGGGCTGTAAGCCACTCAAGCTACGTATTGCCAGAGCTGTAAGTATGGATCTACTGCAACTGGCCCAGCGCATTCACAAGCGCGTGCAATCAAAAAGCTTTAGTAAAACTGATTTTGCTCTGAATTTACTTCTTAAAAAACCGGATGAATGGTCTGTCCCAACATACATTGCTGAAGGATTAAAATGGCTCGAAGCTGAAATAGCCCCGCCGGAACTAGAAGTTGCAGAAGGTCAGGAAGAGGATGTTGAGGATATGTCCGTCGCTTTAGCTGAAACAGATGGTGGGAGGGTTGCATGACCAGTCGCATTGGTAGCCCTGATACACCGGCAGATATTGATGTTCGTGCTTGTCTGGATAGCTCCCCACCACGTTCATTTGTCATGGTAGCCGGTGCTGGTTCAGGTAAAACAACATCTCTCATTAAAGCCCTGGCACATTTGGCTGATACCCGTGGTTCTGCTTTACGTCGTGCCGGGCAAAAAATATCCTGTATCACGTATACAGAGGTAGCTGTTGGTGAGATTGCCGCTGACGTTGGTAACTCGCAGTTATTTCATATTTCAACCATTCATAGCTTTCTTTGGTCGGTCATCCGACCTTTTCATTTAGATATCGCAAAGTGGGTCGTAGCGCGAATACATGAAAAAATAGCTGAAAAGCAAGCCCATTATGATAAGCCCAGAACACAAGCTAAAACAAAATCTCGTCTTGAAGATGAAATTGCCTATCTCTCTGCTCAGCTTGAGTGCATTGATGATGTTGATAAATTTATCTACGGGACAGGAAGTAACTATGCTAAGGGTATTTTAGGTCACGATGATATTCTTAAACTCGTCCCTGCTTGTGTTGAGGCTCATCCACTTTTGAGAAGGATTGTAGCCAAGCGTTTTCCATTTGTTTTTGTCGATGAAAGTCAGGATACCGATCCTGATGTGATCTCTGCGCTTCGAACTATTGCTAATGACAATCCTGACATGTGCATAGGATTTTTTGGTGATCCGATGCAGAAAATCTATATGAGCGGAGCTGGTGCTATTCCGTTAAGTGATGGGTGGGCTGAAATTACAAAACCAGAGAATTTCAGATGTCCGACGTCTGTACTTGGTGTTATCAATTCGATTCGTGCTTCTGGGGATGGTCTCCAACAAATTCGTGGTCGAACGACTATCGTAGATGGCGTTGAACAAACTGTATCAGGCACAGTGAATCTTTTCATCTTGCCTTCAAATGTGGAACGAAGTGCCTATCTCACATCTGTCAGACGTTACCTTGCAAATGAAACTAGCGATGAACAATGGTTAAGTGATACACGCGAAGGTGATGTTCGTCTTCTTGTTTTGGTGCATCGTATGGCAGCTAATCGACTGGGGTTCCCGAATTTATTTGCTGCTCTTACTGATAAAGCACCGATGAGTTTGAGTGAAGGGGTGAACGATGGGTCAGCTTGGCCGCTTCGTCCGTTTGTCCAGCATATACTTCCAATTTTTGCTGCGGCTCAGGCAAACGATCAATTTCAGATTATGTCGATTATGCGTAGCGAGTGTCCAAAGCTGGAGCCGTTACGACTGCATGGTCAAGCTATGGTGGCAGTTTTAAATGAACTACAACAAGGCATCGATGGCCTGTTTGCACTGTTAGAAGAAGGATCACAAGCAACAGTTCGGGATATATTGCTACATGTTAAAGACTGCGAGCTGTTACGTCTTGACGATCGTTTTGAAAATCATTTAAGTGATGAACCTGTGAATGATGGTAATGATGACTTCGAAAATGTTCAGAACTATCTAAGATGCAATGCCCATGAACTTTGGGCATACCGCCGCTACCTTTCAGAGGAATCACCTTTTGCCACTCACCATGGTGTAAAAGGTGCACAGTTCGAGCGCGTATTGGTTGTTATCGATGATGAAGAGGCTCGCTTCAGCCAATATTCGTATGGGAAATATTTTCAATACATTCCCCTATCCGACAATGATCTAGCCAATCTTGAAGAGGGCAAAGAGTCAGTACTCGACCGTACTCGTCGCCTTTTTTATGTCTGTTGCTCCCGTGCGCTGAAAGACTTGGCCGTTGTCATCTTTGTTCCAGATGTCGCCGTCGCTCAAGCGGCAATCGTTGAGCAAAATTTATTCCCTGCATCGGCAATTCTAGGGGCGCACGATCTGGGCTAGTATGAGTTATATACGGTCAGTAATTGGCGAGAAATACTATGCTCATGGCAGGTTATAGCCCTAGTTTTGTTAATAAGACACCTGCACTCTAAAATTTTTCAGACATATATCATTTCCCTGAACGCAACATCATTACGGCGAATTCCTCAAGGATTCGCCTTTTTTGTTTTATTTGTCTCAGGAGATGTCATGAGAAATCGGGAAGGCTTGCATTCGCTGCAGAACTCACTTTCTGGGTTACCGCAATGGGTGTCTGAACGCATTTTGCACCAGGTAAGCCGGTTAGCCAGTTATGAACCAATGATCGGCATTATGGGCAAAACCGGGGCTGGTAAATCCAGTCTGTGCAATGCTCTGTTTGCCGGTGAGGTATCGCCGATCAGCGATGTAGCAGCCTGTACCCGTGAGCCACTGCGTTTTCGTTTTCAGGTTGGAGGGCGGTTTATGACACTAGTGGATTTGCCTGGTGTCGGGGAGAGTGGCGCACGTGATACCGAATATGCTGCTCTTTACCGTGAACAGCTTCCTCGCCTCGACTTGGTACTGTGGTTGATCAAGGCTGATGACCGGGCGCTGTCAGTGGATGAGCACTTTTATCACAAGGTGATTGGCGAGGCATACCGACATAAGGTGCTGTTTGTTATCAGCCAGTCGGACAAGGCTGAGCCCACCAGCAGAGGAGAACGATTATCCACAGAACAGAAACAAAATATCAGCCGCAAAATCTGTCTACTGCATGAGTTGTTCCAACCTGTAAATCCTGTCTGTGCGGTGTCGGTACGTTTGCAATGGGGGCTGCGGGTAATGGCTGAAAGGATGATTCATTGCCTGCCGCGGGAGGCCAGTAGTCCGGTGGCGGTACAGCTTAGTGATCCACTTTGTACCGATGCCATTAATAAAAAAGCCCGTGACGATTTTGGTGAAACGGTCGGCTCGGTGTTGGACACAGTAAGTTCCATGCCCCTGATACCGGCCCCGGTTCGGACTGTCATCAAGTCTGTAAGCGACATCGTGGTATCGGTCGCTCGTGCAGTCTGGAACTTCTTCTTCTGAACATTAACCTTCTAACCCGTAGTTTCCTAAGCCCTGCCGCGATTGAGCTGTAGGGCTTTTCTGTCTTTATTTTCCCATCATGAGGAGTCTGTTTATGACCCGTCTGGCTTCGCGCTTTGGCGCATCAAATCTTATCCGTCGTGACCGTCCGTTAACCCGCGAAGAGCTATTTCGTGTAGTGCCGAGCGTTTTCAGTGAGGACAAACACGAATCTCGCAGTGAACGGTACACATATATACCCACGATTTCTCTCCTCGACAGTCTGCAGCGCGAAGGCTTTCAGCCCTTCTTTGCCTGTCAGACCAGAGTGCGTGACCCAGGTCGCCGCGAGCACACAAAGCACATGCTGCGCCTGCGTCGGGAGGGACAAATTACCGGCAAGCAAGTCCCGGAAATCATTCTGCTCAACTCTCATGACGGCACCAGCTCGTATCAGATGCTGCCGGGATTATTCCGCGCGGTATGCCAGAACGGGCTTGTCTGCGGTGAGTCGTTTGGCGAGGTGCGTGTGCCGCACAAAGGAGATGTCGTGAGTCAGGTGATTGAGGGGGCGTATGAAGTGCTGGGTATTTTTGACCGTGTGGAAGAGAAGCGGGATGCCATGCAGTCGCTGATGCTGCCGCCACCTGCACAACATGCTCTGGCACAGGCTGCACTGATGTACCGTTTCGGTGAGGACCACCAGCCAGTGACAGCACCTCAGATACTCTCCCCACGCCGCTGGCAGGATGAGAGCAATGATCTGTGGACCACATATCAGCGTATTCAAGAGAACCTGATTAAGGGCGGGCTCAGTGGTCGGAGTGCGAAAGGCGGGCGAACGCATACCCGCGCCGTGCGTGGTATCGACGGAGATGTGAAGCTCAACCGGGCTCTCTGGGTGATGGCTGAAGCGATGCTGAGTGGGTTTCAGTCCTGAGCTTGTTATCAGCATGTTAGGAAAGGACACTTCCTGTCCGTTTTACCTCCACTGGATTGAGTGTTTTTTCACCGCATTTCACGATGTGCCGCGTCGGGCCTGCTTCCGGTGGCAGATAAAAAATAGTTCATTCCATGTCCATACCCTGTCCGCCCCCCTCTTTAGAATCATTTCATATTCAGTCAGTTAACTATTACGGAGATTTAAGATGACACAGGCAGAGCGCCGTCATGACCGGCTGGCTGTCAGGCTGTCACTGATAATCAGCCGCCTGGTTGCAGGTGAAACGCTGAACATGGCGCGGCTGGCTGCAGAGTTTGGTGTGTCAGTCCGCACCCTGCGACGGGATTTTCGCGAACGGCTGATATACCTCGACCTTGAGTATCGACGGGGGCAATGCCGCCTGCGCAGCACCGGTGGGGGCGTACAGGGCGAGCTGGATGCGCTGACCTTTGCTCACCGGGCAGGACTGGCCGATATTTTTCCGGGGCTGGACCGGCGTCTGGCGGGCATGCTGCTCACCGCAGGAGGGATGCCCTGTCTGGTGTGGCAACCCCCACAGTCAGTGTCACCGGCCAGCTCGCTGGTGTTTTACCGCCTCGTCAGTGCCATTACTGCCTGCCAGCGGGTACTGCTGCTGGCCGAGGGAGAGCGCTGTGACGGGCTGGCCCCGTACCGACTGATTTCATTCGACGGCTGCTGGTACCTCACCGGTGAACTTAACGGGTATATCACCGTGCATCCTCTGGCGAACATCCATGCGGTGACAGTACTCAACACCACGTTCACCCCGCTAAAACGTCTCAGCCAGTTAACCACACAGGCGGGCTTTATCCGGGCTCTTCCGCACTTCAGCTATATCCGCGAAGCCCTGTCTCCTGGGTCCTCTGAGGAGGATCCAGGCAACATACTGATTTAATTACCTCTGTTAAGAAGGAAAAACAATGATCTGGCATTACGAGAAAAATGGCATACGTCACGACAATGTGACTGAAGACGACATCACCGGCCTGATTATGCGCGGTGAACTGACTGCATCCACTTTGGTATGGCGACAGGGTATGACTGAGTGGCAGCCAATCTCCGCAACCCCGCTGGCTTCGGCGCTGCTCCACAGCACAACTCCACCAGCATTACCAGGAAACCGCATTCCGGGTGGAGTGGTATGGACGCTGGCATTTGCTCCCTTCATTGGTTATGCGCTTGAGCTGTGGACGGCTGGGCTGAACGGAATGTCTTTTGACGAGGCATATGAGGCTGTCTCGGACGGGGAGTACTGGTTTATCACGCTGCTGCTCAATATCGCTCTGGGGTATCTCGATGAACGACGTCTGCGTAAGGCCGGAGTGGATACCACCACGTTCGGTAAACTTGCTTGGTTGGTGCCATTCTATCTGTGGCGACGGGCGAAAACCCTTGGGCAGAAACCAGCTTACTTCTGGGTATGGTTGTTGATGTTAATTCTGACTGTGGTGGCCTGAACCATCACCTGCGGATATCTCCCCTCTTGAGGAATAACATAATGAAAACACTGCTTAAGATACTGAGCATTACAGGCAGCCTGCTGCTCTGTGCAGGAGCTCAGGCCCAGCCTTATAACCGGACGCTCCCTGCAGCCGTCAGTGACAACAACGGGAAAATTTTCTGGTGTGATGCGCATCGCCAGGTTACCGGGAAATGCGAAGCCATGTCTGTTGATCGTCTGGGCGTGATGGTCACGGTGCGTTCAGCACCTTTTAAAGGCTGCGAAGGCGGCCTGTGGGGCTGGATAACCATCATGCACAACGATGTGTCGAAGGGATTCACCATTACTCCGGACAAGAAATTTGGGCTCACCGTAAAAGACCTGTGCCGTCCGGGCACGATAGTGACCTTTAAGCCCAACCAGAAGAAGCCGGAATATGACGACCTGGTGGCACTTTATCAGGGCAAAGAGCTGTTTCGCTACCGGCGCTTCTGATAACACCCGATACCAATCTACCTCATTTTGCCCGACAGCGGGCTGGATTAATTCAGGAAGAAAACCATGCTGAAAATAATGACATCTGCTGTACCCGCCCTCATTCTGTCACTTGCCACATTTAGTGCCGGTGCCGCTCAACTTCCGGCAAGCCTGATGGATAAAGACAATCCCGGCCAGGAGTACTGGTGCCAGGGAAATGACATCAACACCTCCATGTGCTCACTGACCGGTTTAAGCGACGACCATAAATTTGCTCTGATTCACGACCTGCCGGGCCCGGCCTGTGAAGACTTAAGCTTCGGAGTTATCGACCTCGTGCGCCAGACCGGTGTCAACATTCCTTACGATGGTGGTGACTGTAAGGGCGATGTGCAGGCCGGTTTTGTGCGTGGCACGAAAGATAATGCCCTGTATGTGAAAATTGTACGGGGCAGCAAAACCCTGCGGCTGTATAAGGTGCAAACCGGTTACTGACAATCCCACCCCACATGCAAACTCCCACAGCCCCTGACGCATCTGCGTCAGGGGCTTTTGTTTTTAAGGTACACCGAATGCCTGAATCTCACATGCTGCCACCGGGACCGTTTACCCGACAGCAGGCCGAAGCGGTTACCCGCCGGTATCACAACCTCAGCATTGAAGATGACCAGAGTAGCCACTTCCGCCTGGTGGTTCGTGACTCTGAAGGTCTAAGGGCTGGCGGGCGTGGTGCTTTGAACCTGATGCCGGTAAGGGCTTAACCGTTATATCCGCAAGTCAGGCATCCTCAGAGCATCCTCCTCCTGACCACACTCATTCATCATCCCTGCATGTCCTTTATTTCCCATACGGCAGCCATCGTCGCTGGCGTTTTTATTGACGGAGAATATCCATGACGACACAAACTCAACGCGAATTGATATCCGCTAATGAGTCTCAATTTGACCTTACTGTAACACCAGTACCTGACGAGCAGCGTCTCGATTTCTGGCTGCAGCACTTTGGCTCTATCCCGCAGTGGATAACGCTGGAACCCCGTATTTTCGCCTGGATGGACCGCTTCTGTGATGAGTACAGCGGTGGTATCTGGTCTTTTTACACGCTCAGCAATGGCGGGGCGTTTATGGCCCCTGATACTGACAGTGACGATAAATGGCATCTGTTCAACAACGTGAACGGCAATGGTGCGGAAATAAGCGCGGAAGCTGCCGGGATAGCCGTCTGTCTCCTCGCGTACAGCCACCACGCCTGCCGCACGGAGTGTGACGCCATGACTGAGCACTATTACCGCCTGCGGGATTACGCCCTGCAGCACCCTGAATCCCACGCCATTTTTCGCATTATTGATTAAGGATACCCATGATGGAACAGTCACTTATCCCACTGACTCCGGTCCTTCCACTAACCGCACAACGCACGGTAAAACGCGCTTTAGCGCTGCTTGACCGACACCTGCGCGAAACAGGCGTGGCATTCACCTCCACTCAGGCTGCCCGTGACTGGCTGAAACTGAAAATGGCTGGACTAGAGCGCGAAGAGTTTATAGTGCTGTACCTGAACCAGCAGAACCAGTTGATTGCCCATGAAACACTATTCACCGGCACAATTAACAGTACCGAGATACATCCTCGCGAGGTGGTCAAGCGGGCCCTGTACTTCAATGCGGCGACGGTGATTATCGCCCACAACCATCCTTCCGGTGACCCCACACCCAGCCAGGCAGATAAAACCATCACGCTGCGCCTTATGCAGGCACTTGCCCTGGTGGACATCCACCTGCTGGACCATCTGGTTGTCGGCGGGATGGAGATTGTCTCGTTTGCCGAACGCGGCTGGCTATAAGGAGAAAACAGTGATGAAAATCATCAGTAAGCGTCAGGCGATGACAATCTACCGTCAGCATCCGCAGTCCCGCTTATTTCGGTTTTGCAAAGGGAAATATAAGTGGTCCGGCAGCATCTGCCACTACGTCGGGCGCGAGGTGCAGGATATTAGCGGGGTACTGGCGGTATACGCCGAACGACGTCAGGACTTCAACGGCCCGTATGTGGCCCTGCGTTGTGTCACGCTGAATTAACTCATATTTAAGGAACGCTACATTGTCGAATAAAACACCGAAAGCAAGCAACCACACGAAAGCGCCTTGGTGGGGACTGAAACGCGATATCACCCCGTGCTTTGGCGCACGGCTGGTCCAGGAAGGCAACTGCCTGCATTACCTGGCTGACCGTACCAGCATCGCCGGGACATTCAATGATGCAGAGTTATGCCATCTGGACCAGGACTTTCCGGTACTGATGAAACAGATGGAACTAATGCTCACCAGCGGCGAACTTAATCCCCGCCACCAGCACAGCGTCACGCTGTATGTGAAGGGGCTGACATGCGAAGCGGATACTCTTGGTTCGCATGGCTACGTCTACATCGTCATTTACCCCACAAAACGTTAAACCTTTTTAATTCACGCGAGAAAAAAAATGAAAATCTTACCTGCAACAATCCGGCGGGTGACGATGCCATATCCACTGCCTGGGGGGGGCTGACTAATGTTACTGATAAGCCTGCTGTTACAGTCCTGTGGGCTGACGTTGAGCGGCACATTATTCAATGATGAAAACGTTATTTTGAAAAACGAAGCTGGAACTTACCCAAACACAGAAGGAAATTATGATGAAAAATAACATTCGTTGCCCAGTATGTAACTCCCACCGAGTTCGGGAGCGTCATACCGGCAAGAAAGGGGGCGCTGTTGCTGGCGGTGTATCAGGGGCTTTAAGTGGGGCTGCCATTGGTTCAGCCATTCCTGTTGTTGGCACCCTTGCTGGTGCAGCGATGGGGGCATTATTGGGCCGATTTATCGCTGGAGCAACCGCAGGTGCTGTGGCAGGGGCCGCACTGGATGGCGTCATATTCGAACGCTATGAATGCGTGGACTGTAATCAACTATTTGATTGATATTACTTTTATAGGATTGACAGCATTGTCTTTCTGACAGTCTGGCAATTTTATCCTCATCATTATTTACTCCTCAAGACATTAACCTCTATTCACCCATCTGAGAGTTCGTTATGAAAAGCTTACCTTTATTAAATAACCGAGGGGCTAAGCCTTGCCTGCCGCCTGTGACTATCTGGCAAATGCTTTTGGCTCGTGTGCTGCAACAGCATTATGGACTGACATTAAACGACACGTCTTTTAGTGAAGAACGGGTTATTCAGGAACATATTGATGCCGGTATCACTCTCACCGACGCGGTTAACTCCTTGGTAGATAAGTACGAACTGGTACGTATCGACAGGCAAGGCTTGAGTGGTCATGAGCCATCACCTTATCTGCGGGCTGTTGATATTCTTAGGGCAAGGCAAGCGACGGGGTTATTGCGAAAAAAGGCTAAGCATATTGCCCAGTAAATTTTGCGTGACGCCTACCTGATTGACCTTTCAGCTCTTCTCTTCTTTTTCACTCCTTACATAATGTCCCTGCCAATACCGGCAGGGACATTGGCTTTCTATGGATAAAATATCATGCAAACACAGGGTGAAGTATTAACTGAACATCGCGAGCTAATTTGCTCGACCAATATTGAACGTGTAGTCACTGGTCGCAATACAGCCCTAAAACAGATCGAACAACTCATCGATAAAATTGATGCCATTTCACGGCTAACCTCAGAAATCGGTGGCGGAACTGCTCAAAATTGGGCGATGAAATCCGGGCACCGCTATGATAGTTGGTTAACAGAGACGGTGGATAAAGCTATGCCTGCCATTACCCGTAATATTGACCGTAGTATCTGGCGAGACTTGATGTTGAAGTCTGGAATGATGGCCTTGATGGATGCACAAGCCCGCGACCAGTGGCATAAGGACCTTGAGGAGGGCGACCTTCCGACAATCAGCGAAGTGAATATCCTCACCACATTTGAACAATTACATCTCAACAAAATGGATGTCTTCGAACGTGGGATCATCAATGTCTTTAAAGGGCTGTCGTGGGATTACAAAACCAATAGTCCCTGCAGCTTTGGTAAAAAGATCATCGTCAACAATCTGGTGACGCATAACCGCTGGGGATTTAGTCTGAACTGGGGCTGGAGACGAGATCAGCTGGCAGACCTGGAAAGAATGCTGTTTCTGCTCGATGGTAAAGCGATACCTGACAATCGTGGCGATGTTACTGCACGGTTGATGGAGCATATTCGGGACAACCCCTCGCAGGATGTCTACGAAGATGATTTCTTCAGTATTCGTTACTTCCAGAAGGGAACTGCACACATCACTTTTAAGCGGTGCGATCTCACAGAAAGGATGAATGATATCGTGGCGAAGCATTATCCTGGGATGCTGGCAGCCAGATGAAGAGGGAAGAGAGGCGATTCCTTACCTGACCCATTACCTGACCCGATTCGTATGAAACGAAAAAGGAGTTAGACGATTTCTCATCTAACTCCTTGTTTTATTTGGTGGCCCCTGTTGGGTTTGAACCAACGACCAAGCGATTATGAGTCGCCTGCTCTAACCACTGAGCTAAGGGGCCGTGGCGAGGGATTATAAAGTAACTGGCGATTGCAATCCAGCGTAAAGCGCGCAGCTGCTGTTTTTATAAACAATGCATTTTCAATCCTTTATAATCATGTTTTAGCCATACAGCCGGAGAAAACATGATTAGCGATATCCTTGCGCCGGGCCTGCGCGTCGTCTTTTGCGGTATCAACCCGGGGAAGTCTTCCGCCCATACCGGCTTTCATTTTGCCCATCCTGGCAACCGCTTCTGGAAGGTCATCCATCAGGCCGGCTTTACCGATCGGCAGCTCAGGCCGGAAGAGGAGCTACAGCTGCTGGATACGCGCTGCGGCATCACCATGCTGGTTGAGCGTCCGACGGTGCAGGCCAGCGAGGTCGCCCTGCAGGAGCTGCGCAGCGGCGGCCGTGAGCTGGTGAAGAAGATTGAGGAGTATCAGCCGCAGGCCCTGGCGGTGCTCGGCAAGCAGGCCTTCGAGCTGGCCTTTAACCAGCGCGGGGCGAAGTGGGGGAAACAGGCGATAACCATTGGCACGACCCAGGTGTGGGTGCTGCCCAATCCCAGCGGTTTAAACCGGGCGACGCTCGATAAGCTGGTGGCGGCCTATCGTGAACTGGATGATGCCCTGGCGACCCGCGGTCAGTAGCGGAGAGCGGCGGCTTTCCCCGAGCGGCCAGCGAAACGCCATAAAAAAAGCTCCCCGCAGGGAGCTTTTTAACCGGCTTTGGACGCTGTCCCGCGACGATTAATCGTCGAGGAAGCTACGCAGCACTTCAGAACGGCTCGGGTGGCGCAGTTTACGCAGCGCCTTCGCTTCGATCTGACGGATACGTTCGCGGGTAACGTCGAACTGTTTACCCACTTCTTCCAGCGTGTGGTCGGTGTTCATATCGATACCGAAACGCATACGCAGAACTTTCGCTTCACGCGCGGTCAGGCCAGCCAGCACGTCGTGCGTTGCCGCACGCAGGCTTTCGGTGGTCGCAGAATCCAGCGGCAGCTCGAGGGTGGTATCCTCGATGAAATCCCCCAGATGCGAATCTTCATCGTCGCCGATCGGCGTTTCCATGGAGATAGGCTCTTTGGCGATCTTCAGCACTTTACGGATTTTGTCTTCCGGCATCAGCATACGCTCAGCCAGCTCTTCCGGGGTCGGTTCACGGCCCATCTCCTGCAGCATCTGACGGGAGATACGGTTGAGCTTGTTAATGGTCTCAATCATATGCACCGGAATACGGATGGTGCGCGCCTGATCCGCGATGGAGCGGGTGATCGCCTGACGGATCCACCAGGTAGCGTAGGTCGAGAACTTGTAGCCGCGACGGTATTCGAACTTATCCACCGCTTTCATCAGACCGATGTTGCCTTCCTGAATCAGGTCGAGGAACTGCAGACCGCGGTTGGTGTATTTCTTGGCGATAGAGATAACCAGACGCAGGTTCGCTTCAACCATCTCTTTCTTCGCACGACGGGCTTTCGCTTCGCCGATGGACATGCGACGGTTGATATCTTTAACCTGCTCGATGGTCAGGCCGGTCTCTTCTTCAATCTGCTGCAGTTTCTGCAGGCCGCGCTGCACATCTTCTTTCACTTCCAGCAGCTTCTCAGACCACGGCTTGTTCATTGCCACCGCGGCGTTGAACCAGGTTTCGCTGGTTTCGTTGCCGGTGAACAGGGTGATGAAGTTTTTCTTCGGCATTTTGCACTGCTCAACGCACAGCTTCATGATGATACGTTCCTGAGTACGAACGCGATCCATCATGCTGCGCATGCTGTTGACTAGGTAATCGAACTGCTTCGGCACCAGGCGGAACTGCTTGAAAACTTCAGACAGCTTCAGGATCTCTTCCTGGGCGGCGGCATGGCTACGACCTTTGGCTTTGATGGTGTCGCGCGTCAGCTCGTACTGGGTACGCAGCTCGGCGAATTTCTCACGGGCCAGCTCTGGGTCGATGCTGTTGTCGTCATCGCTGTTGTCGTCGGCGTCTTCATCTTCGTCTTCGTCTTCGTCGTCATCCATCTCTTCCTGAGACAGCTCGGAGCCAACGTGGGTGGCGGTCGGCGCCATATCTTCTTCGGCGTTCGGATCGACGAAACCGGTGATCAGATCGGACAGACGGGCTTCTTCCGCTTCAACGCGGTCGTACTGCTCAAGCAGGTAGGTGATCGCTTCCGGATATTCGGCAACGGAGCACTGCACCTGATTGATGCCGTCTTCGATGCGTTTGGCGATGTCAATTTCGCCTTCACGGGTCAGCAGCTCTACGGTACCCATTTCACGCATGTACATACGCACCGGGTCGGTCGTGCGCCCGATTTCGGATTCCACGCTGGAGAGCACCTGCGCGGCGGCTTCGGCAGCATCTTCATCCGCGGTGTTTTCGGCAAGCATCAGATCATCGGCATCCGGTGCTTCTTCCATCACCTGAATGCCCATGTCGTTGATCATTTGGATGATGTCTTCGATCTGATCTGAATCGACGATATCTTCCGGCAGATGGTCATTGACCTCGGCATAGGTCAGATAGCCTTGCTCCTTACCACGTTGGACAAGAAGCTTCAGCTGTGACTGCGGGTTTTGCTCCATAAGACGGTATCCACACTTAATTCGTTTGATTGGTGTCGGCAGACGGGCTGTCGACATTTAAAGCGAGGGCGTACTTATATTATTGCCGCTGCGCCTCTGCGCGGCTGTCGGGGGCTTCCCGATCGATACTCGGCACTTAAGCCGTTAAATACTTTTCCTTCACGTTGTTCTGCGTTTTCTTACTGCTTTGATACAACGTGAAGGATATTGTCTGTCATTTATTTTTTCGCCAGCTCCTGGCTGATGGTCCAGAGCTCCCGGCGTTCTTCACTGCTTAAACCGTGTGTGCGATCGCGAGCTATCAACTCTTCCTGTCGCAGTTCCAGCAGTGAATCAAACATATGGTTGAGCGAGTCGGTGAAGGTTTGTTCAGCGATGTCTTTATCTGCTATATCGTCCCACATCGACAGTTTTTCAAGGGTTGCCGCCTCTTTTGTGCCGCGATATTGCTCTAAAAGTTGCCCGGTTGTCAGACCAGGCTGCGCCAGACAGCTCTTCACCAGTTCGCTGAACAGGCTCAGTCCCGGCATTTTGCGCGAGTCCAGTCCCTCCAGCGGCGGGACTAACGGCGCCAGATCCGGGTTTTGCACCAGCAGTCCTATCAGTATACGCATGGTCGTGCGTTTTAGCTGCGGTGCGGGACGCGGCGCGCCATTTTCCGCCTGTTTTGGCATTAATCGTTCAAGCTGCGCGTCATCTAAAATGCCCAGCTTATTGCCCAACTCCTGACGCAAATAGATGCGCAGCGTTTCGCCCGGGACCTGGGTTATCAGCGGCAGCGCCAGCGTGCTCAGCTGCGCGCGCCCGTCCGGAGTACTCAGATCGACCTGCGGCAGCAGGCTGTTAAACAAGAACGTGGAGAGCGGCTGAGCCTGCTCCATCCGCGCCTCGAACGCCGCTTTGCCCTCTTTACGCACCAGCGTATCCGGGTCTTCGCCGTCAGGCAGAAACATAAAGCGTAGCTGGCGACCATCGGTCATGTACGGCAGCGCCGTCTCCAGCGCGCGCCAGGCGGCATCGCGGCCGGCCCGGTCGCCGTCGTAGCAGCAGATGACGTTATTCGTCACCCGGAACAGCAGCTGGATATGGTCGGCCGTGGTCGAGGTACCCAGCGAGGCCACGGCATAATTAATGTCGTACTGCGCCAGCGCCACGACGTCCATATACCCTTCGACAACCAGCAAACGCGGTGGTTCGGGGTTATCCTGCTGCGCTTCATACAGGCCATACAGCTGGCGGCCTTTATGGAATATGTCGGTTTCCGGGGAGTTCAGATACTTCGGCAGGGCATCGCCCAGCACCCGTCCGCCAAACCCAATCACCCGGCCTCGCTTATCGCGGATGGGGAACATCACCCGTTCGCGGAAGCGGTCGTAACTGCGTCCCTGATCGTTGGTGACCAGCATGCCGGCATCAATAAGCGACTGGCGGTTTTCCTGATTGCCGCCAAACCGTTTTAAAACGTTATCCCAACCTGGGGGAGCATAGCCGATGGCAAAGCGCGTAATCACCTCGCTGCTTAACCCCCGTTTCGCCAGGTACTGGCGCGCAGGATCGGCGGCGGGCTGCATCAGAGACTGTTGATAAAACGCATTCAGACCATCCAGTAACTGGTAGAGGTTCTGCCGTTGATGGCGCTCTATCTGGCTGGGTCCGTTGCCTGCTTCATAAGGCACTTCGAGGTTGTGCATGGCGGCCAGCTCTTCGACCGTTTCCACGAACTCGAGCTTGTCGTAGTTCATCAGGAAGTCGATAGCATTGCCGTGCGCCCCGCAGCCGAAGCAGTGGTAAAACTGTTTTTCACCGTTGACGGTGAAAGAGGGGGTTTTTTCGTTATGGAACGGACAGCACGCGTGAAAATTTTTGCCCTGCTTTTTCAGCTTTACCCGCGCATCGATCAGATCGACGATGTCGGTTCTGGCAAGCAGATCGCTAATAAATACACGTGGAATTCGTCCAGCCATAAGCCCCGTTATTTCTGATGACTATAAACGAAAATAAGCCGCGCATTCCTTTCGGAAGCACGGCCTTACAACTACAAC